>Ga0209223_10000496_pt1 | contig 45404 bp, 45 predicted proteins | sample COG_06_FD_184750 | JGI IMG/M metagenome (GOLD analysis project Ga0209223, IMG submission 184750) | Pelagic Microbial community sample from North Sea - COGITO 998_met_06 (SPAdes) (version 2) | ecosystem: Environmental > Aquatic > Marine > Neritic zone/Coastal water | place: Helgoland, sampling... | reverse complement strand
CTCTGTCCAAATGATGATGCAAAGCAATATGGCTTCGTCAGCTAGTTCTTCGGATCTCAATATCAATCCAAACAGGGCTTCGTTGCGGGTAGACCAAAACAGGTCTCTTGTAGATCTTCAAATTAGTGTTTCTCTTTATGGGGAAATTATAAAAAATCTAAAGTTGGCAGAGATAGGCCTTAGAAAGCAGACACCTATCATACAGATTGTCGATGTCCCTCAATTTCCGCTGCCAAAAGTGGGATTAAAAATATGGCAATGGATGTTGGTTTTTGGATCAGGGTTTTCCATTGCATTTATTCTATTTATTTCTTTACTACCTGAAGGAGAGAATAACTAAATAATGGTTTCTACGGGCTGTCTTCTTGTTGCCTACGATTTCAATGATCGCAAGCAAAAACTATGGACCACTTTCCTTAATCGCTCAGGCTTAAATGAATCAAGATCTCTTGTAATAGAAAATGCTCCCCATGATAATATTCATGCAGAAAAAGGGAGTAATACTTATTTTGAGTTTTCAGGGTATTTGGAGGGTTTAGAAAAAATTGGTTCTAAAAATTTAGATCAAGTATTTATTTTCAATGACACTTTATTTGAGCACCATGCTACAAGTATTTGGGCAAATTATATCCGAAATATAAAGCCATCAAGAGAAGGGATATATGGAGATGTTAGAATTGAGCCGGTAATTTGGGATTCAAAATCTCTGAGAATATTGGCTTCATGGCATTTTTTGTTACAAGGAAAAGTTGCGATTGATATTTTTGATAAAATCTTAAGAGAGATTCTTTTAGATTTTGATAAGCCTTTGATCATAAACGAAGAGTACAAAACATATCGGGAAAGATATTTATCTGGAGGAATTTTTAGCGGATACTCTCTCTCCGGAAAACTTGATTCAAAGGAAGATATTCAAAGAAAAATAAAGTGTATTGATGCTGAGCACAGATTGGGAAGAGCTTTGGATAAAAATGCAGTAATGATTCCATATTCAGGATATAGGTATCGCTTAGTTCATTTAGTAGATCGTTTTTTGTCTTTTAAAAGACGTATTAAAAGCAAAGTGTTCTCATGATCCAAGGAATTCTTGCACACCTGATATTTACTCCCAATATTAATATACCACTGGGCTTAGGAACGATAGAGACTTTTCCATGGGCCTTGCTGTTTTGCCTTAGTCCGAAATTGGTTATTGATAGGGTTTATGTTTATCTGATGCTGGCATTTGCCCTGAGCGCTGGGATTACATTAGCTATGTATGGCAATTCCTTGGCTGTGGTAAGATCTTATTTCGCTATCCTCAATGGTAGTCTGATATTTTTTAGGATTATGGGAGCTTCTAAGGAGGAGTTCCTAAAAATTATTCAAGCGATGATAGTAGTTTTTGGAGTCAATGCCTTTGTTTCTGTAATCCAATTGATAGGCTGGTTCCCGGATTTTATTGAGCCTTATTACAAGTTGTTTGTTCCCAGGTTTACCGCGGAGTCTTTAGCCGGAGGTAGAGGAGTGGGGGGGCTTTATGCGGAACCAGCCTATTCTAGCTATGCAATGCATTTTATGTTTGCTTTTATGATTCTTTGGTGGCGAATCAATCCGTTCCAGCGACGAGGAGCAATAGCATTTTCTTTAATGCTAATTTTTGATTTATTTGTAAATAAATCTGCTACAGGAACTGCATTTTTAATCGTTTTATTGGTTTCATTCTTAGATCGAAAAACTATTGGAAAATTTGTTGTGGCTTGTCTTTTATTTTTTGGAGTAGTCTTATGGCTTTCAGAATCTATGGAGGAGCCTCCCCGTGCAATTGAACTCGTGAATAATTTATTTTTCACTTGGGATACCGATGATATTTATATGACATTGATGAATGAATCTGGGCATCGTTTGATTTCTATTTTGTCGGCTTACAAGTATGGTTTTGAGAATTTATTAGGTGGAGGTATTGGCTCATGGCCTGTTTCTAGTGTTAATGCGATGGAAGCAATGGGGATGGAGTCTTTTGAAATCTATTATTTCTTAGAGTTCAATGAAGGATACTTTTTAGGGATTCGACCCACTGCCTTTGCGGCAGGCTTATTTCTCGAAGTAGGGTTATTAGGAACCTTAGCTTTTTGCTTTTCAATTTTTCGACATCTATGGAAATTACCGTATCTAAGTGATCCTTTTTGGAGAGCTGTTTTTAATTTGTTTTTGTTCAGTTTTTTCCTTGTGGGAACCATTGGAGACCCTCTGCCATATATAGCCCTAGCTATGGCGTATCTTGCGTCCTCCAAATACAGTAGGCAAAAAGCGCAGACGAGTTAAACAAGTTTTTGGTTAAAAGCAAAGGACAAGTATTTATTTCCAAGATTTATTTGAAAAATGAAATTGATCAACAGACATATCGCTAAAACAATTTCATGGAGAATTTTGGGGACGTTGGATACCATGTTTTTATCTTGGTTGATAACTGGTGATCTGAAAGTTGGAATGCAGATTGGTCTGGCTGATGTCATTATTAAAATGGTGCTTTATTATCTGCATGAGAGAGTATGGTTTAAATCATCTATCAAGAACTCAAATAAAAGACATTTATTTAAAACAGTTACTTGGCGTATCATCGGAACCATAACTACTATCTTTCTTTCATTTTGGATTTTGGGTGATTCGATTCATAGTTTCCAAATTGGAGGTGCGGAAACCATAACAAAAACTATTTTATATTACTTTCACGAAAAGTTTTGGTATCGTCTTTCCTTTGGATTGAATAAGTACCGTAAAGGATGAAAAGAAGAGATTTAGAATTGAAACATATCATATTTTGAAAAAAATAATATTCATATCAGTTTTAGTAAGTGCTCTGGCAACTAGCGCTCAATCTGTCTCATTGCTTAATAAGCCTTTGAATGATGCCATACGAAGGGCGCAGCTCTGGGGTGATGTCCCAATTGCTTCTAGTTTTTGCATACGGCCTGTGGATGCTGTGAAAGCATTGGGTTTTGATGATCCATATTCGTTAGACGCTAAATATGATTTTGTCTTAAATGATAAGATAAAGGAGGGTCTTTTGCCGAAATTCTCAATTCCAATTTCTAGGTTAACGGATAACATATCGGATTCGTTAACAAAACATATTGTCAATATAGTATCTCCGAAAAATTTATTTTTTTTAAGATCAACTCCAATTACAACTCGAGTCCAGTACAATGGACATCATGATTATGGTTGGCAAGATGGCCCCATGATTCCAAATAAAGGAATGCAGTACTATCTAAATGCTGGAGTTTATGGAAAAGTTGGGCCATTTGAATTTCAGTATGCTCCGGAAATTGTCCATGCGCTGAATGATAGTTTACCAGCTCCTGGTGTCAGAAATATTGCCGGTTCGGGTCCATACGATAATCCTGACCGGTTTGGAACAGATCCTTATAGAAGAAATTATATTGGCCAATCCTATGTCAAGTTAAATCTAGGATCAGTTTCATTCGGAGTTTCAAGTGAAAATATTTTTTGGGGCCCAGGTCGATATTCGGGATTGGTGATGACTGAGAATGCTCCAGGAATGAATCATGTAACAATTGAGTCAAATAAGCCTATTAAAACTAAAATAGGAACATTTGAATTTAATTTAATTGGAGGAAAAAAAAAGCATTCAGGATTTACTTATTTAACTCAACGTGAAGTATCTCCTTCAGATAGTATCAATGGCTTGCTCTCCCTTCCTGAGGTCATGCGAGATACGAGCTTAGATAATAATTTTAATATTTTCGCAGGAGCAGTTGGTGTTTTTAGTCCTGTTTTTCTACCAGGGTTTTCAATTGGCATTACCCGTGAAATATGGACGGGAAGTCAGCCAGAGGATGTGAATTATACTGATTATTTTACTTTTTTTTTCTCTAACCCATTCCGATCAGCTGGCGGTGGTACACAGCCCGTTGATCAAATGGCGTCTGTCTTTTTTAGATATGTAATGCCGGAATCTCATTCTGAAGTTTATGGCGAATATGGCTTTGATGACAATAGATTTGATCTTGAGGATTTATTGGTTTCACCCGAACATAGTCGCGCCTACATGTTTGGTTTCCACAAGATTCATCCTATCAAAACAAAAAATGAATATTTAGAGTTTACTGCAGAAGTTACCCATATTGAATCTTCAAAAGAGACTTACAATAGAATCCAGTTTGGGAACCCTATTTTTTATGATTCTGATTATTTTCATAGAGGTCAGAATATAGGAGCAGGCATTGGAACTGGTAGTAATCAATGGATATTTAGCCTAGAGCATTCAAATGAAAAACGTAGAATAGGTTTTGTTTTTGAACGCGTCGTTAGAAATAATGATAACTTGTACCGAGGACAAGTCCCATGGGTAAATACTTGGTATGGTTTTGATTTTACAAAAAAGTATACTGAAGCAAGCTTGGGGTTGAATTACCAAAAAAATATAGGATCCGTTATATTTTGGACCAAAGCTTTATTGACTCAAACCTACAATTGGAATCATTGGTACGATCCAGCTGGCACATCAAGTGCTATGCGTGCCAATGGATACAATGTGAAAAGTTTAAATATCTTTACAGGATTAACATTGATGTTATAAAAGCTAGAGAATCAATTTGAAAGAATTAGTTATGAATAAATATTGTCTTTTAGCCTTTATGCTATTTCTGGGAGTTTCTCTCCAGGGTCAATCCTTGTCAGGAGTAAATGTCGATGATTTGTCTGACGCCCAGATATTATCAATATTTCAGAAAAGTAAGGAAAAGGGTTTGTCAATCCAAGATGGTGAGTCAGTTGCTCTGAATATGGGATTATCTGCAGATGAGGCGCTAAAATTCAAGACGCGATTAGAGGGCTTATCAAATCCTGATATTTTTGAATTAGACGATCAAATTATTGAACCAAGTAATGATCCCATCGAAGATGAACTTCCGGAGATAAATAATTCACAAAAAATAAAATCATCTAATATTTTTGGACATGACTATTTTAATGTTGATCTAGTATCATTTAATAAAACAAATGGCGCAAAGGCACCAGACAACTATGTTCTTGGCTCTGATGATGAACTTACAATTAGTGTGTTTGGTAGTTCTTACTTTCAACAGACTTTCCAAGTTAGTGAGTCTGGAGTTTTAAATTTAGGTCCGAAGTTTGGTCGTCTAAAAATCAGAGGAATGCTTTTTAAAAGTGTTGAAAAACTTTTGCGAGCGAGATTTGCAAGGGGTTTTGATTTATCGAAAAACACTTTCGATCTAAGCTTGTCATACGGGCGCAATATTTCGATAAACATAGTTGGTGAAGTGAGAAATCCTGGGACATATTCATTGACCGCATTAAATAATGCTTTCCACGCATTAGTCGCTGCAGGGGGGGTGACTGAAATTGGATCACTTCGAAATGTCAAGGTCTACAGGGCTGGTGATGTGATAGAAACAATTGACTTTTACGAATTTTTTATAAAACCGGAAGGTTTTAAAACTACATTTTTACAAGATGGTGATTTTCTAATTGTTCCTGCCCTCACGAATTTAGTTTCGACTTCTGGTTCTTTTAAAAGAGATATGAATTTTGAAATCTTGTCAAACGAAACCCTTCAAGATTTGATTGAATTCAGTGGCGGATTTTCGACAAATTCGTACGATAAAAAAATTAAAATTTATCGAAATGAGGATCAAGAAAAGATAATTATCGATATTGAATCAAAAGATTTTTTAGTAATTAATCTAAGTGATGGAGATTCTGTTTATGCTGACTTTAAAGATGGAGATTTAGATAAATATGTTAATATTCGTGGTGCTTTTGCTCAGCCTGGGAACTATGGATACACTAACAACATGACATTGGGTGACTTAATTAACTTGTCAGGGGGAGTTACAGGACGTTTTCCTGACAAAGAAGTTATGTTGTCTAGACTTCAAAGTGATGGAAGTTATAAAATACTTCGTGTCCCTTTGAACGATAACATTGCGACTTTCAAGCTTCAAAATTCTGATTATGTATCACTATCTTCAAGAAATCAGGGTTTAGAGGATCAAAATATCACGATTGTAGGTGCAGTAAGTAAACCCGGTAATTATAAATACTCAGTAGGTATGACCTTCGATGATGTTTTGAAAATTTCAGGAGGTATACTTGAAAGAGGTGATTATAATCGAGTAGAGCTAACCCGAAAAAAAATCGTAAAGAACCAATTTGGAGATTTAGAAATAGCTTATAATTCAATCTTTTTATCTGTTGATACTTTAATGATTGGAAGTTGGGATCAGGAATATAATAAATCTAGTATTTTGCTAAGGCCCTACGACATCATCAATATTCGCACAGTGAAAAATTATGGATTGCAAAATTCTATTTTTATCTCGGGAGAGGTCGAATTTCCAGGTTACTATCGGATATTAAAATCTGATGAAAAAATTTCTGATGTTATTTATAGAGCCGGTGGGATTTCAGAATTAGGAGATGCTTTTAATTCGCAACTTTTTCGCCAAAATGAATCTAATATTGTATTCCGTTTGGATAAGCTATTGTCTCAAAATCAATATAATTATATGATCCAAGCAAATGATTCGATATACGTACCTAAAATATCTGATGTTTTGCATATAAAAGGAAATGGGCATCAGCGTTATGATGCTACGGGAGAATTATTTATCTCTGTTCCTTTTGATAAAAGTGAAAATGCTGGAAAAACTATCAATCATTATGCTCTTGGGTTTTCTAAAAGAGCTAACAAACGAAATTTATCTGTTTCATATCCTAATGGTAGCTTTGAGCGTACTCGCCGTATTCTGTTTTTTAATATTTACCCGATTGTAAGGCCGGGTGGAACGATAAATATTTCAAAAAAGAGGGTCAAAGAAAAAGTTGAAAAAGATAAAAAGCCATTGGATTGGAACCAGCTTGTCGCAACAGTTACATCCGCAGCTATGGGATTTGGTACTGTTTATGCGATAATCAATCGTCCTTAATTGATACTTTCATATAATTGTAGCTCATGAACGAATTGATTAAAGACCAGAAAAATAGAGTTGACTCAACCGTTGATGATGAAATCACGCTCAAGGACATCATCTTGAAGATACAAGACTGGTTTGCAATTGTTTGGCCGAACAGCGTTACAATTATTGTGCTGTCTCTGCTTATAGGATTAATGGCAGCTTTATACACTAAGTTCCTCACCAAGCCCACCTATAAAGCGTCGTACGCTCTCTTCTTTCAAGAAAGTAGCGGTGGTGTTTCTAGCGCCATGCGTCTTGCTTCAAGCTTTGGTTTATCCATGGGTGGAGGTTCTGCTTCATCGAGCGCAACGGTCCAAGAATACTTAACTTCCCGCAGTAATATTGCAAATGCAATGACCGCTGATCTCGAAAACGGACGTTTGATCGACCGCTTTTACGCCCCTGCAATAGAAGCAGATGAGGAATTCTCTGCAGCCTTTCAATTAAAATTTGGTTCAAATCAACGTTACACAGATTCAACGATCACGATGATTTTTCAGGTATTAAACGCTGGGTATATAAATACTTTTTTTGACAAAGAATCAGGATCGCTTCAGTTTAATGTTACTGCCAGTGATGAGAGCTTTGCTTTTGATTTAGCAAATCAGTTAGTGTCAAGAACGGAGGAGCAATTTAAAAATTGGAAAAAAGAAAAAAGTCTAAGTGCTGTTGAGGCCTTCCAAAAGAAAGTAGATTCTATGGAAGTGAGTATTGATGCAGCTCTTTTCCAACTGGGTCAATATGAAGATCAGAACAATTCTCTTGTAAGTTCAGTAGACAAGATGAAGATTATGCGTCTGACTATTGATTTTGAAAGTTTAAAGGTTGCTTATGGCGAGTACTTAAAGGGTTTAGAAATGTCAAAAGCTGAACTAATGAATTTTGAGGCACCTTTCAAATATTTTGATGTACCAACATATCCTTTGGCAAAAGAAAAAGACTCCGCTGCTAAAGCCGGAGTATTCGGTTCCATAATCACGGGGCTCCTTTTAGTACTGTTTTTCATTGGCCGCAAAGAATTGAAAAAAATCATGGCTTAATGAGAGAAGTAATGAGACCGATAAGTACGGGTGCGTTCTCTATGCTAAAGAGAGTCAGTTGAAAAGGTATCCGATCCTCCAATTTTGAAGAAATAAAAGAATAATAAAAACTCCGATTTTGAAGGCCGAAATCAATAAATTGCCTATCACTGGATAACAAGGAATTAGAGTATTATAAAATTGGAAAATATATGAATTTGCAAAAGACGACTAAAATTTACATCGCTGGCCATACAGGGATGGTGGGCTCTGCTGTTTGGAGAGCTTTAAAGAATAATGGATATGAAAATTTGATAGGAAAAACTAGTGCTGAACTTGATTTAAGGAATCAACAAACTGTTAATGATTTTTACAACCAAGAACAACCCGAAATTGTAATCGATGCAGCAGCAAAAGTTGGTGGAATTTTAGCCAATAATGATTTCCCTTACCAATTTTTAATGGAGAATATTCAGATTCAAAACAATTTAATAGATGGCGCTTATAAGGCAGGAATTGAGAAATTTATATTTTTGGGAAGTTCTTGTATTTATCCTAAACTCGCGCTACAACCGTTAAAAGAAGAATACTTACTTACAGACTCTTTAGAGCCAACAAATGAATGGTATGCCATTGCAAAGATAGCAGGCGTAAAAGCCTGTCAAGCGATTAGAAAACAATACAATAAAGACTATGTGAGTTTAATGCCGACAAACTTGTATGGATATTTTGATAATTTTGATCTTAAATCTTCACATGTGCTTCCAGCTATGCTTCGTAAATTTCATGAGGCTAAAATAAATAACCATTCAGAAGTATTGCTATGGGGGAGTGGAACACCAATGCGAGAGTTTCTATTTGTAGATGACATGGCACAGGCTGTAGTATATGCTTTAGAAAATAACTTACCAGAACACCTCTATAATGTAGGCACAGGAAAGGATATTACTATCAGGGACCTAGCAGAAACTATTCAAATAGTAACAGGACATCAAGGTGAAATTATTTGGGACTCAGAAAAACTAGATGGGACACCACGGAAGCTAATGGATGTGTCAAAAATGAAAGCAATGGGTTGGGAATACTCAACAGAGTTAAAAGAAGGCCTAGAAAAAACATACCAATGGTTTTTAGAAAACATAAAAAATTTAAAAGAAATAAAATTATAATCTAATAAACGATGAAAGTAGCATTTATTACAGGCGTAACAGGCCAAGATGGGGCTTATTTAAGTGAATTTTTATTGAAAAAAGGTTACAAAGTTCATGGCATGAAAAGAAGATCTTCTCTATTGAATACGGATCGAATTGATCATTTGTATCAAGATCCACATATTGATAATCGGAATTTTTTTCTTCATTATGGTGATATGACTGATAGCACAAATATTACACGTCTAATAGAAAAAATCCAACCTGATGAAATTTATAATTTAGCAGCAATGAGTCATGTGGCGGTTTCTTTTGAAATCCCCGAATATACGGCAGATACTGACGGACTCGGAACGCTTAGGGTTTTAGATGCAGTTCGTTTGTTAGGTTTAGAAAAAAAGACGAAAATATATCAAGCCTCAACATCTGAATTATTTGGCAAAGTACAAGAAGTACCGCAATCTGAAACAACTCCATTTTATCCTCGTTCTCCCTATGCCGTTGCTAAGATGTATGCATATTGGATTACGGTAAATTATAGAGAAGCTTATGGGATTTATGCATGCAATGGTATTTTATTTAACCACGAATCTCCATTAAGAGGAGAAACTTTCGTAACTCGAAAGATTACTAGAGCAACCTCAAGAATTGCCTTAGGCTTACAAGATAAATTGTATTTAGGAAATTTAGATGCAAAACGTGATTGGGGACATGCCAAAGATTATGTGCGTATGATGTGGATGATTTTGCAAGCAGATGAAGCAGAAGATTGGGTAATTGCAACAGGAACAACTACTTCAGTTAGAGATTTTGTAAGAATGAGTTTTTTAGAAGTTGGTATTATACTTCGATTTGAAGGAGAAGGAGTAAAAGAAATCGGTATAATAGATAGTATTGATATAGAAAAATATCAAAGAATCGTAAATCCAAACAACGAGCAACGAATGTCTCATAGCAAATCACTTAAAGTAGGGAAAGAAGTATTATCTGTTGATCCAAAATATTTCAGACCCACTGAAGTTGATCTATTAATTGGAGATCCGACTAAAGCAAACACGAAATTAGGTTGGATACCCCAACATGACTTGGCTTCATTAGCAGGGGATATGATGAAATCCGATTTAAGATTAATGAAAAAATTACAATATTTAAAAGATGGTGGATATACTACAATGAATTATTTTGAATAAGAAATTAATTAATCAAAACCGAAAGATGAATAAAAAAATTACTTATGGACGACAAGATATTAGTGATGAAGACATCCAAGCAGTTGTTGATGTATTAAAATCGGATTGGCTGACACAAGGACCAAATGTAAAAAATTTTGAAGAAGGGTTTTCCGAATATATAGGATCAAAATTTGCAATAGCTGTCTCAAATGGAACAGCTGCTTTACATTTAAGTGGTTTAGCTTTAAATATAAAGCCTGGTGATAAAGTGATTACGACACCCAATACATTTGTGGCATCCGCTAATTGTGTTAAATATTGTGGAGGCGAAATTGTTTTTGTTGATATAGATCCTTCAACCTATCTCTTGGATATAGAAAAGGTAAGAGCTTTACTAGAAAAATCACCAAAAGGAACTTATACTGGTATTATTCCGGTCGATTTTGCTGGAAGACCAAATGATTTGGAAAAATTCAGAGAGTTAGCAGATGAATATGGAATATGGATTTTGCAAGATTCCTGCCATTCTCCCGGTGGTTATTTTAAAGATAGTAATGGCATTAAACAGAATTGTGGTAATGGTAAATTTGCTGAACTAGCAATTTTTTCTTTTCATCCGGTAAAGCATATTGCAGCAGGTGAGGGAGGTATGATAACAACCAATGATGAAAAATTATATAAAAGGTTGTTAATGTTAAGATCTCATGGGATTCAACAGGACCCAGAAAAACGCATGTATAATCATGGTTGTTGGTATTATGAAATGCAAGAATTAGGATACAACTACAGACTTACTGATATTCAAGCAGCATTGGGTTTGAGCCAAATAAAAAGAGCTGATAGTGGTATAACTAAGCGAAAAGAAATCGCAAACATTTATTACAATGCTTTTAAGAATTCTAAATTCATTAAAGGCCAGTCAGGAATTATTTATGGACATGCTTATCATCTTTATGTAATTGAAGTTGAAGACAGAACTGGATTGATTAATTTTTTAAGAGATTTAAATATTTTTGCTCAAGTACATTACATACCCATGCATTTTATGCCTTATTATCAAAATTTAGGCTGGAAAGAAGGTGATTTTCCAAATGCTGAAAAATATTATAAACATTGTTTGAGTCTGCCAGTACATACAAAATTGACGGAAAATGAACAATCATTTGTTATAGATTCAGTTTGTAATTTTTACAATGAATAATTTAGCTATAATTCCCGCTCGAGGTGGAAGTAAAAGGATTCCTAGAAAAAATATTAAAGATTTTCGAGGTAAACCAATTATCGCGTATTCCATTCAAGCAGCACTTGATTCTGAATTGTTTGATGAAGTTATGGTTTCAACTGATGATAAAGAAATTTCTGATATTGCAAAAAAATACGGTGCGAATGTTCCATTTATGAGATCCGCCAAGAATTCAGATGATTGGGCCCCTACTTTTGAAGTAATTAAGGAGGTCATTAATTGTTATAAGGATAAGTCTGTAGAATTTGACAACCTAGTTTGTTTGTATTCTTGTGCTCCTTTTGTTAATTCTAATTTGTTAATACGGGCGTATAATCAGTTGATTGAAAAAAATTTTGATACTGTATTACCAATTATTCCTTTTAGTTCCCCTATTCAAAGAGCGTTAAGAGTCAATCAAGATAAAGTATCTATGATACATGAAGATAATTTAAATGTTAGATCTCAAGATTTAGAAAAGTCATTTCATGATGCAGGACAGTTTTATTGGTGCAATACGAAAAAGGTATTAAGTATTGAGAAATTAATAACCTCTAACTCTGGTGGTATTGAGATTTCAGAATTAGATGCCCAAGATATTGATAATGAGATGGATTGGCGCTTGGCTGAATTAAAATATCAATTAAAATAATGCAGTCTCCAACTAAATATAATTGTTTAAACAAAAATGTTTTTAATGCTTCAGGTTATAAAATTATTCCAATACGCTATGAAGACAGATTGGACATAATGAATTGGAGAAACGAACAAATATATCATTTAAGGCAAGACAAACTTCTAACAGAAAAAACTCAAGAAAAATATTTTAAAGAAACTATAACTAGTTTATTCGAACAGAAAAAACCAAATCAAATTTTATTTTCCTACTTAAAAAATGATAAATGTTTAGGATATGGTGGATTAGTTCACATTAATTGGATAGATAAAAATGCTGAAATTTCATTTTTAATGAACACTGAGTTAGAAAAAGAGCATTTTAAGTTTCATTGGACTGTTTTTCTTGAATTAATTGAAAAAGTAGCATTCTTAGAGTTAAACCTACACAAGATTTATACCTATGCATTTGATTTGAGACCAGAACTTTACGAAGTTTTAGAAAAAATTTCTTACGTTAAAGAAGCTAGACTTAGAGGTCATTATTTTTTTGATAAAAAACATATAGATGTTTTAATACATTCTAAATTCAATGAATAAAATTGTGATTGGAGTATTAGCAAGTGGGGATCTAGGTAGAGATACTCTACAAAAAATTATTTTTAATTTTGATATTGCGTTTGTTTTAACAGACAATAACTCACAAGAAATTTTCAAAATTTGTAAGAGTAATGAAATCCCTTTTTTTAAAGGAAATCCAAGGAAAGGACTCGGTTATGATTTTATAAAAAATAAGGAAGTTGATGTTATAGTTTCAGTAAATTATCTTTTTATGGTTGAGAGAGATATTATAAATCATCCTAAAAAATTAATATTTAACATTCATGGTTCATTATTGCCAAAATATAGAGGAAGGACACCTCATGTTTGGGCTATTATAAATAACGAAAAAGAGACGGGAATCACTGCTCATATTATTGACGAAAAGTGCGATGCAGGCGATATTATAGCTCAAATTAAAATTCCAATTAATAAACGTGATACTGGTGCTGATATATTAAGTAAGTATAAATTAGAATACTATAATTTGGTAGCAGGTGTTTTAGAGAAATTAAAAAAAGGGAAACTAGAGTTGATGAAACAAGATGAAAACTTAGCAACCTATTTTGGTAAACGGACTGCTGAGGATGGAAAAATAAATTGGAATTGGAAAAAGGAACGTATTGTTAATTGGATAAGAGCCCAAGCATTCCCATATCCAGGGGCATTTTCATACGTGAAGGATCAAAAAATAGTAATTGATGAAGTCGAAGAGGTTATATTAGAGGTGTCGGATAAAATTAAAAGTGGAATCATTTTAGCAGTTATTCCCAACATTATTGTGAATACCTCTAATGGTGCATTGGAGCTTACAAGGTTACGTGAGAAATTAAATGTCAAAATAGGAGATAGATTAAATTAATTTTGAAGAAAGGAATATTTATAATCGCTGAACTTTCAGCAAATCACAATGGTGATATAAAGGTAGCTTTAGACTCAATAAGAGCGGCTAAAAAAATGGGTGCAGATGCGGTTAAAATACAAACATATACTGCTGATACTTTAACGATTGACTGTAAAAATGATTATTTTAAAATTAAACACGGAACTGCTTGGGACGGAGAATACTTATATGACTTATACAAAAGAGCTTTTACCCCATGGGATTGGCATGCGGAAATATTTAGAGTTGCAAATGAAGAAGGAATCATTTGTTTTTCATCACCATTTGATAAGACAGCTGTTGATTTATTGGAAGAATTAAAATCTCCGATATACAAGATCGCATCATTTGAAATTCAAGATATACCACTTATTGAATATGCTGCAAGTAAAGGTAAACCGATAATACTATCTACTGGAATTGCTGAGATTGAAGACATCCAGTTAGCTATAGAAACATGTAGAAAAGCAGGTAATAATGATATTACCATACTAAAATGTACTTCTGCTTATCCTGCAGATCCTGCTGATGCAAATTTATTAACCATTCCTGATATTAAAGAAAGATTTGGTGTGAAGGTTGGTCTTTCTGACCATACAATGGGAATTGAAGGTCCTGTTGTTGCTAGAGCCCTTGGCGCAACTGTTGTTGAAAAACATTTTATTTTAGATAAATCAATAGGTGGGCCAGATGCTCATTTCTCACTTGATGAAAAAGAGTTTACTGAGATGGTAAAAGCTGTGCGGATTGCGGAAAGTATGCTAGGAAAAGTAAATTATGAAATGACAGAAAAAAAGAAAAAAAGTAAACAGTTTTCTCGATCTTTATTCATTGTCAAAAGCGTGAAAGCTGGTGAAAAAATTACTCCGGAAAATGTAAGATCAATTCGTCCTGGTTTTGGAATACACCCTAAATATCTTTCTGAAATAATTGGAAATAAATTTAATAGTGATTTTCAGAAAGGAACTCCAATGTCTTTAGATTTTATAACAAATTAAATTCACACAAAATTCATGATAGTTAAAACAATTGATGATTTGTGGTTTATTTTGAACGAGGAGTTAATTAATACAAAAAAATTAAATAAAAAAGCTGTACTGTTTTTAACAGGGGGTAAATCTATTCAAGAGCTATATAAATCCGATAAATGGCTTAAAATATTTAATTCTTTCAATAAGATTTGTTTTGCTGATGAGCGCATGGTATTAGAAAGTAGTCTAGAAAGTAATCTTGGAAATTTTTTAAGAAGAACAAATATTGATTCAGGTAAAGTCCAAAGAATATTTGATGAAGATGGTGCTGAGCTTGAGAACTATTCTCAAATTATAACCAATTATCTAAAATCAGAAAATTATAATTGTTATGCTATTTCTGGTTTTGGATTAGATGGTCATTTTTGGAGTTTGTTTACAAAAAGTGATTTAATGAAAAACGATATAATTCTAAAAACTAAAAGTATTAATCACTCTCACGAAAGAATAACTCTTGGAGTAAAAGCCTATGAACTATTGGATGCTAATTATTTTTTTGCATCAAAGGAAAAATTAGCAAAATATAATTCTCAGCCAAAAGAACCAGTAAAATCTTATATGAATAAAATATTTACACTATGACAATGAATAAATTATCTAATTACTCTAACAGTTACTTGAAAAGTTTTACAAAAGGCTTGGAGGATTCTATATTTTCTATCCTTTCAAAGGATATCGCATCCGAAGAATTTTTAACTGACATAACTGAAAAGATTTCCCTTTGCAGTAAAAACAACGGTAGGCTATTCTTTATCGGAAATGGTGCTAGCGCAGCGTTTTCAAATCATATGGCTTTAGATTGGACTAAGAACGGTGAAATACCTTCATTTTCACTAAGTGACAGCGCCCTGATTACAGCTTTAGGTAATGATTATGAATATAAACTTGTTTTTGTTAAGTTTCTTGAAATCTATGGCTTTAATAAAAATGATTTTTTAATAACTACTAGTTCTAGTGGAAACAGTCCAAATATTATTGAAGCTCTTCTTTATGCAAAGGATCTAAGCTCTAATATTTTAGCGTTCTCTGGATTAAAACCTGATAATAAATCGTTGTTAAATACTGTTTACTCTATTTACACTCCATTTAAAACTTATGGAATGGTTGAGTGTGCCCATCAGTATTTCCACCATTTAATTTTAGATAGATATATGAATATTTTTGAATGGAATCGACAAGATTATCAAAATATGGATATTAATAATTTTAAATTATGATTGGTATGATTAGATGTGGAGTTATTGGTTTAGGGAAAATAGGGAAAATTAGAATTGAAGCCATTGAAAAAAACAATAACTTTTTATTATCTAAAATTCATGACCCGAATATACAATTAGACCATAAAAAAGAATTGCAAGTAAGTACGGTTCAAGAAATGTTTGACAGTGATCTTGATGCGATATTCATTTGTGCGTTTAATGATGTCGCAGCAAAATATTCAATTATGGCTATTGAGAAAGGTATTCATGTTTTTTGTGAAAAGCCACCTGCAAGAACTGTTAAGGAATTAAGCTTAGTAAAAGCTACTTTAGATAAACATCCAAATGTCTTATTGAAATATGGATTTAATCACAGATCTCACTACTCTGTAATCGAAGCAAAAAAGTTAATTGATAAAGGAGAACTTGGCAGAATGCTTTGGATGAAAGGGGTTTATGGCAAAGCAGGCAGTTTAGACTACCATAAAAACTGGAGAAACTATAAAAAAATATCTGGAGGGGGTATACTTATAGATCAAGGTATACATATGTTAGATTTAATGTTTCATTTGTCTGGGCAAAAATTTGCTGTTCAGCACAGTTTAGTTTCAACTCTTTTTTGGGATATTGAATCTGAAGATAATGTATTTGCTTTACTCAAATCTAAAAATAATGTTGTTGCTTCGTTGCACTCCTCTGCAACTCAATGGCGACATAAATTTTTATTAGAAATGTGTTTTGAAAATGGTTATTTAAATCTTGATGGAATACTTTCCGGAACCAGAAGTTATGCACCTGAAACAATTAGATATGGAAATCGTGAGTTTGAGGATATAACACATGCTATGGGTAAACCACAGGAAAAAGTAATCTGGTTCGAAAATGATGATAGTTGGAAAATAGAAGTAAATGATTTTGCAAATGCAATTATATCAAATACTCAAATTAAAAAGGGTACTATTTCTGACGCAATTAATGCATTGCAATGTGTTGAAGACATATATAATTATGGAAAATAAATTAAAAGGAAAAAGAGTATTTGTTACAACTCTTGCCTTTTGTGGAAGCAATTTTCTTCGTGAAAAATTAATTAGCACCGGAGCAACAGTTAAATTTAATGATACAGGAAGACGTCTAGGTCCTGAAGAATTATTATATGGCTTAAATTCTTCTGACTACGCAATAATTGGATTGGATAAAATTGATGCGTCTAATATCAAAAATATTAATGATAATTTAAAGGCTATTTCAAAATATGGAGTTGGGCTGGATAATATTGATATTGATGCATGTAAAGAAAAAAATATAAATGTACTTTACAGTGCAGGTGTAAATAAAAGATCTGTATCCGAACTCGCTCTGGGTATGGCTCTTATGTTAATGAGGAACATATACTTCACTTCTAATGAACTTAAAAATGGAAACTGGGTTAAGAAGGGTGGTTCAGAACTTAGCGGGAAAAATTTTGGAATTATTGGCTTAGGTAATATTGGGAAGGACCTAGTTAATTTACTTAAACCATTTGGTTGCGATATATATGTAAATGATATAAATCCAGATCAGGAATTTATTGCTAACAATAATATTACTTTTAGTAGTAAGGATGAGATTTATAGAAAATGTGATATCATATCCTTTCATGTCCCTTTAACAGCAAAAACCTCTAATATGATAACTAAGTCTGAATTATCTATTATGAAGTCATCTGCAGTTATTATCAATACAGCCAGAGGCGAATTAATTGATTTAGATGACTTGGAGTATTTTTTGATTAACAAACAAATAGGAGGTGCTGCTTTAGATGTATATGATGAAGAACCGCCGACACGTTCGGAGTTGTTATCTTTGCCTAATCTAGTTAACACCCCTCACATAGGAGGTAATTCAAAAGAAGCAGTTAAGGCGATGGGAATATCTGCTATTAATAATCTAATTCATGTTAATAAAGATTGACATGAATACGCCTAAAAAAAATGTACTTATAACCGGAGGTTCTAAAGGAATCGGTAGATCAATTGTAGATGAATTTTTACATAAAAACTACAATGTTTATTCAATAAGTAGATCAAGCCCTAGTTTAAATCACATCAATTTTCATCCAATAATAGGAGATCTCTTAGATTCTTCTTTCGTTCAGAAATTATTAAAAAATATTGAGAATCTAAAAATCGATATTCTCGTAAACAATGCAGGAATAAATGTCGTGAATGATTTTCATAAAATTCGAGATGTTGAAAGAAATCAAATTTTAACTTTAAATCTTCATGTGCCTATTTCTCTTTGCCAAGCTGTTTTGAGAAATATGATTAGTCAAGAGTATGGTAGAATTATTAATATTAGTTCAATATGGGGCAATATATCAAGATCAAAGCGAGTAATATATGGTGTAAGTAAATCTGGCTTAAATGGGTTATCTAAATCTATTGCTGTTGAATATGGAAATAAAAATATTTTAGCAAATTCGGTCAGTCCTGGATTTACGCAAACAGAATTAACAACAAAAACAAATACAGAAAAAGAGATTGAAGAAATTGCGGATAAGATTCCTCTTAAAAGGATGGCCTATCCTAATGAAATCGCAAAAACAGTAGAGTTTTTAGCTTCAGAGAATAATACATACATAACAGGTCAAAATATAATAGTTGATGGAGGGTTCACAAGCATATAATTTTAGCGTTAAGTCACAAATTCATGATTACTCAGTTAAATTTATAAATGACCTAGATACAACATTAAACATTGAATTAATCGAAGGAGATTTTATAATTATAGATAATAAAATCATTAAACTATACAATAACCTAATATCTAAAACTTTAGTTACTCATAAATATCTTGGTATAGATTCTAGTGAACCTCAAAAAAGTTATCAAGAAATCACGCCGATTATTGAATTTTTAATCGAACAAGGGTTTAGAAAAAACCATAGACTAGTTGCTGTAGGTGGAGGAATCACTCAAGATGTTACAGCTTTTATAGCTTCAATAATGTACAGAGGAGTAGATTGGATTTTTTTTCCGACTTCACTTCTGGCTCAAGGAGATAGTTGTATAGGAAGCAAAACTTCAATAAATTTTGGAAAGTTTAAAAATCAATTAGGGGGATTTTATCCACCTAATAAAATTTTTATATTTCCTGAATTTTTAAATACACTATCCCTTGCTGAAATTAAATCTGGTATGGGTGAAATGCTACATTATTTTATTGTCTCAGGGAAATCTGATTTTGATTTTTACAAGAATAATTATAAACAAGCTTTTAATGATAAAAATATTTTAGCAAAAATTATTTTGAGGAGTTTAAAGATTAAAAAAAGATATATTGAAAAAGATGAATATGATCAAAATATAAGACAAGTATTTAATTACGGACATTCTTTTGGTCATGCTATAGAATCTCTAACAAATTATAAAGTTCCACATGGAGTAGCGGTAAGTTTTGGAATGGATATTGCCAATTTTATTTCAGTAAAAATGGGATTTATTGATAAGGAAATAAGGCAAGAAATAAGAGAGGTTACAGAATTTATTTGGGAAGGTTATTCAATAAAAAATATTGAAATAGAATCTTTTATACTTGCTTTAAGAAAAGATAAAAAAAATGTGGGATCAAATTTAGGTTTAATACTAAATAAAGGTTTTGGAAAAATTTTTAAAAAGATTATAGGTGTTGATGATAATTTTACACTTTGGCTTAAGGATTATTTTGAGAAAGAACAATAATTCTAATTATTTCTCTTAATCTAAAAATTTTGAAATGATAATTGACACACTTAAAAATATTGAAACATATAAAGGGCTGTCTATTGATATTTATGAAGGATTGAAATTTATTTTAAACTCTACTTCAGATATTAAATTAGGTATACATAGGGTAAATAAGAATGTAAAAGCAATCGTTTCAGAATATGAAACAATAGAAAATTTTGTGAGGGGGTATGAAGCACATAGGCATGTTATTGATATTCAATATCCTATAATTGGCATGGAACGTGTAAAGTGGTCGCCAATTGAAAATATGAATGTTAATATTCCTTATGACATAAACAAGGATCAGACTTTTTATCTGAATCCATCATCTCAAGGCACACATGTTGACATTGGAAACGGTGTATTTATAATTATGTTTGCCCAAGACGGTCACAGCCCTCAGCATTACATAACACAGCCAGAATTAATTAAAAAAATTACTGTAAAAGTCTCTATTTAAAGTATTTATAATTGAATTTTGATGAAACATCTAGGTAAAATAATATTGCATATTCCAGCTAGAGAGGGTAGTAAAAGAGTTCCAAGAAAAAATATGCGTAAAATGAATCATAAGCCAATGATTGCATATGCAGTTGAAGCTTCAATTCAATCAAATATTTCTTCAAACTTATATGTCAATACGGATTCGCCTGAAATTATTAAGTTTATAACAGAGACTTATCCTCTGTTTCAAATATATAAAAGAGATGAAAATTTAGCGAATGACAAGGCATCAAGTGAAGATTTTAACCTAGATATTATTGAAAAATTATCTCCTGATACTTTAATAATGGTTAATCCGGTTTGTCCTTTAGTTGAACCCTCCGACATCAAGAATGCACTTGACTGTTATGCAACCTCTGAATGTGATACGTTAATTACCTCAAATAGCACTCAGATGCAAGCCTTTTGTGAAGGAGAGCCAATTAATATTAATATTAACGAACAGTTAGCACCAAGTCAGTCTAATAAATTAATAACAATTTTGAACTGGGCTGTAACAATATGGGATGCGAAATCATTTAAATCTAGAATGAAAAAAGATGGATTTGCATCTTTAGGTGAAAAACGCGTGTTTTTCGACATCAATCAAATCAATGGCTTCAAGGTTAGTGAGGAAAAAGATTTTATACATGTGGAGAAACTCGTTCAAAGTAGATTTCGATAGTAAATTCTTTTAAATACTTAAATTGGCAAATAGAGAATCAATTCTAATTATAATTAGATCTGAAGGAGATTTTGAAAGAGCAATTTCAATTGGTCGAGAAGCGAGAAATAAACTTGATATTTCGTTTATTTTTGTTGGCGACGCTTCTCCATTTTTTAAAGATGGTATCCAAAACAGATTTCAAAAACAATTATTCATTGAAAATGGATTTCAAATTCATGACTTTTCAGATTTTGATTTAATTGGAAGAGGACTTAAAAAGCTTTCAGGAGGAAAGAAAAGCACTATTAAAGATTCTAGTAAGAGTGTTAAAAGTTTCTTTCAATTTATTTTTTTTAGGTTTTTTTTAAGATATATGTCTAAAAGAGAAGATATTATAATAAATAATATTTATTCTAGAATAATGCCTTCATTTTTGTTTACTGATCAATCTATGACAGTAAGTACTTATTTACCTGAGAAAATTAGACAAAAAGCTATAGCGTCGAATATACCTGTATATATATTTACGCACGGAGCAGCAGGTGGATTGCATAGTGAGTTTTCTGAACCTGTTTTTCAAGAGTATCCAAATTGCATAGTGTTGGCATGTAGTGAAAATGAAACTAATCCTCATTTAAAAAATAGGATAATATTAGGTGATATGAGTTCTAGTTTTCCTTATGTTCATTACATAAATGAACAAAATTTTGATGAAATCGAATTTAGAAACGACAAAAAACATAGAGTTGCTTTTTTTATTGGGGGCGTGATGCAGGCGTTTACAAGTACAAATTCTTGGTCAGTTCAAGAGGAGATAATAATTAGTTTATCTGAACGAAAGGATGTTGCTATGATTTTAAAGTTGCACCCAAGAGAAGCTCAATTCATGGATTTACGCATGCTTAATAAATTTGAAAACTTAAAAATAGTAAGTAGTGAAACTGATAGATCCAGAGTTACAAAATGGTCTAATACAGTAATATGTAATGATCATACATCTGTTGTATTCGAGCCTATGATTCTTGGGAAAAAAGTAGCTGTTATTGAAGGGAAACATATTCCAAAATATAGTAATAATCATAGTCCGTTAATCAAGTCAAGTGTAAATTTTATCTCAAATTTTTCACAATTTGACCTTGAATCATTATCAAATTCAACTCCACTTGATGATGTTACAAATCAAATTGCCTGGGGAGGTAATGGACCTGTAGATCTAACAAAGTTGTTTTTTTCTGACTATTTCGGTAAATCCATAAATAAAAAGAATAATGGATAATATTCTTTCAGTATTGATTTTAAATAGAAATAATTCAAATGCTGTTCTTAAAATTTGGAAAGATTTACAACAACAAAATTTTCAAAATTTTAATTTTGTTGTCGTTGATGACAATTCTGACAAAGAAAACTTAGATATATTGCGCACTGTTAAGCAGAAGGAATTTTATGTCTATTCATATCCTTCTCCTTGGAAATTTGATATCGATACTAAATTTTTTTGGGGTTTAAAAAAATGCATTACCAAATCATCAGATTACACGTTTTGTTTACAGTCCGATATGAAAATTAACAGTTTAAATCTTCTAAAAAATCTAGTGGAATTTTTAGATAAAAATAAAAATTATGGTGCAATTTCTCCAACCATTTATGATAATAACAATAATATTACGTGGGGTCCCAATATTATTAAAAATAGATTAGGTAGAGAGCTTAATATTAATGAAACCGTCTGTTTTAGAAATAGTTTGATTGATAAAATGTACGATGAAAACATAATTAAAAAATTAGTTTATTATGGGTCTGAATTTTATTACACAAATTGGCTCAGAATTAATGGGCATTCAACGTGCGCCATAGGGGGAGTAAGTGTAACTCATTTTGCAGGTGGGACAACTTCAAGATATTTCAATTTCAAGCACTATTACAGAGTAAGGACTACAATAATAATTTTAAAATTGTTTAATTATGATCAATCTTTTATCACGAAACTTAGATATTTGTATCATGAAATAAGTTTGCAAAGATTTCTTTTAAAAAAACATTTTAATGAGTTGAGCTTTAATAAATTTGCTCTAGTTTCATACTTAATGATTAAAGGTTTAATTGATGGGTTATTTGTTTCATTAACTATTAAACCAATCAAATAAAACTATAAATATTTTAATTCAATGTGTTATAAAAATCATTTTATCTTATTTAAAAAAAACATTCAACTCACAGGCTTTTAATGTATATAATTTAACTTACGCTGGAAACCTTTAAAATATCGCTGACAAAAAGTATTTAAATTTCATATCATATGAATAGAATAATATTAGCTGGGGGATATCGACTAAGATCACATTCATTAGCAATTGAACTTGGCAATATTATTTTAAAATAAAGGATAATGATTAGAAAAATTGAATTTCCAAAAATCGTAGATAAAAGAGGAAATTTAACTTTTTTTGAGAATGACAACCATATACCATTTGAAATTAAACGGGTATACTGGATATACGATATTCCTGGTGGAGCTAGCAGAGGAAGTCATGCAAACTTAAAATCCCATGAAATAATTATACCTGTTTCTGGTAGTTTTAATCTTGTTTTAAATGATGGTAGTAATGACTATAACTTTTTTTTAAATGATCCAAGTACAGGAATATATATTCCTAATTTAACATACAGAAAAATAGAAAACTTTTCAACTAATTCAGTCGCTTTAATAGCTTCATCCTCTAATTATAATCCAAATGATTATGTATTGGATTTAAAAAAGTTTAAAAAAATTAAAAATGAATTTAGAAAAGACTAATATTTCGAATTGCTCAATAATTGATATTTCAAGACTAAAAAGTGATTCGGGATCAATTTCTTGGGTTGAAAATAGTAAAAACATTCCTTTTGATGTAAAAAGAATTTATTATCTGTATGATGTTCCCGGAGGAGAAGAAAGAGGAGGGCATGCTCACAAAAATCTTCATCAATTAGTTTTTGCCTTATCTGGATCTTTTGACATATTAATTAATGATTGTAAAAATAAAAAAAAAATCACTTTAAATTCTCCTTCAAAGGGTCTACACATCGTGCCCGGAATTTGGAGAACATTACATAATTTTTCATCTGGATCAATTTGTTTTGTAGTTGCATCTGAATTATTTTCTGAATCTGATTATATTAGAGATTTCTCATATTTTAAACAATGTAAAGATTTATGAAAATCTTATTTATTGGTTCGGGAGAAGTCATTGAAAGAATGATAATTGAAGCTCGTGAACTGGGTCATGAAATTGTTGGTTTAATTAAAGAGTCTGGGAACAATTATGATTTTAAAATAAATGATCTTAAATTTTATAAAATTGAAGATATTTCTGATTTAAAATGTGAGCTTGGAATCATAAATCAATATAGATTTTTGATTAATACAGATAATGTTGACTTTCCAATCATAAATTATCATTCTGGAATATTACCTGAAAACCGGGGTTTTAGTTCAAATCTTATGGCATATTTAAATCAAAAAGAAATTGGTTTTTCTGTCAATTTAATAAATAATTTTATGGATGAAGGTAAAATTGTTTTTATAAAAAAAATTGAATACAATCAAGAAAATTATAGATTGATTTCTGAAAAAATTTACACTTTAATGGTAAGTTCAATAGGAAAAGTAATAGACGCTGTCAAAAAAAATAAATATCTATTGAAAAAGGATTCGACAAGTAAAAATATTTACAATACAAAATTATATCCTACAGACGGTATTTTAAAAAACTATAGTTTCAGCCCTCAATTCTACATGAAGTTTTTTAATATTTATAATCATGGAAGCGGATTATTTATTTCTAATAATGAAAAAAAAATTAGGATAACTGACCTTAAATACTCTAAGTTAGATATTGATCAAACTTTTTTTATAATTGGTTCTGTAGTAAACTTTATGAATGAATTCCATTGGATAAGGATACCAAGCGGTTATCTCAAAATTAAATTAGAAAAGAATATAAAAATCGGTACGCGATTAGATGGATTTCAATGGTTTGAAAAAAATAATCAATGAAAAATCTTAGTAAATACAGAGACGAGTTTTTAAACCTAGAATTTGAGAGAAAACTTGAATTTTATAGAAAAAAAAAATTACTTAAAATAGTTTCAGAATTAAAATATAATTCTGTTTTAGAAATTGGATCTGGTATTGACTCTTTGTGCAATTATTTAGATAATAATTTAAGTTATACAATAGTCGAGCCTATCAAAGAATTTTGTGATTTAGCAATAAAGAACAATAAAAAAAATGTTAATCTAAAAGTTTACAATAGTTTTATTGAGGATTTCAAATCCAAAAAGTGTTTTGATTTAATAATTGTAAATTGTCTTTTACATGAGATTCATGATAAATTAAAATTTATTGATAGAATAAAAAAATTAATGAATAAAAATTCTCATGTTTTTATTACTGTTCCCAATAAAAATTCTTTACACAGAATAATAGCGCTTAAAATGGGATTGATTAAATCTACAGGAGAAGAATCTAAAACACAAATCGATCTTCAACAATCAAATCAAGTATTTTCATTAAAAACACTTCGATTATTTTTAAATAGTAGCGGGTTTGATGTTTTAAAAAAAGGTGGGTATTTTATAAAACCTTTTACCCATGATCAAATGAAACAAATTTTAGATAATGGTATTATTGATGACAAAGTTTTAAACGGATTATATTTAGTTGGTGAAGAAGTTCAAGATTTATCAGCTGAAATTTATTGTTTATGTAAAATAAAAAATTAGTTTGGAAATAATTAAATATAATTCTTCAAAAAGAAAGGAATGGAATGATTTTCTTAATTCAAGTAAAAATGGTACTTTTTTACTAAACAGGGATTTTATTGAATATCATTCAGATAGATTTATAGATTATTCACTTATGTTTTATAATAAAAAAACATTGGTTGCTCTATTACCTCTAAACATTGATGAAAATAATTTATTTAGTCATGGGGGATTAACTTATGGAGGTTTTATAGTAAGTAGAAATATTACTACAGTTTTAATGTTAGATATATTTGAAAAACTTTTATCTTTTTTAAAAGTAAATAAAATAAAAAAACTCGTATTTAAATCTATTCCTCACATTTATCATAAAATTCCCTCAGAGGAAGAAAGTTATTGTTTATTTAGGTATAATTTCTCATTATTAAAAAGAGAGATTTCATCCACTATAAACATGAAAACTACAAATATTAGAGGAAAGAAAATGAATGGATATCGCAAAGCGATTAAATTAGGATTAAAAATTAATGAAACATCAGACTGCTCTTCGATAATTACTATCGTAAATAGTAATCTAAATGAAAAGTACAATACTAAAGCTGTGCATACAGCAGATGAATTAAATTCTTTGAAACTCAATTTTAAAAATGAAATTAAATTTTTAAACTTAGAAATGAATAACGAAATTGAAGGTGGTGCTATTTTATTTTTAGCTAATGATGTTGTTCATGCACAGTATGTTACAACATCTAAAAAGGCAAAACAAAACAGGGCAATAGATTTTATAATTGGTTACATACATGAACAATTTAGAACTGAATTTAAATGGTTTGATTTTGGGATATCAACTGAAAAAAACGGATTAATTTTAAATAAAAATTTAATTAAATCAAAAGAAGAGTTTGGATTATCAGGCATCTGTTACGATACCTATGAATTAAATATAATGTGATAGAATTTTTAAATTTAAAAAACATCAATAATAGTTTTGAACCAGAACTTTCAAAATCTATTATTCGTGTCCTCGACTCAGGAAGGTATTTGTTAGGAAGAGAAAATCAACTTTTCGAAAAGGACTATGCAGATTTTATTGGCACAAAATATTGTGTAGGTTTAGGAAATGGATTAGATTCTTTAAAACTTATTTTAAAAGCCTACTTAGAGCTAGGCATATTTAATAAAGGAGACGAAATAATTGTCCCAGCTCACACTTTTTTTGCCTCAGTACTCGCGATAACGGAGAATGATTTATCACCTATTTTTATTGAACCAAATTTAAATGATTTCAATCTAGATTGTGATTTAATTGAATCCAAAATTACCAAAAAAACTAAAGCAATAATGGTAGTTCATTTGTATGGAAAAAATTCGATAAATAATCATTTACTTAGTTTAGTGAAGAAATATAAACTTAAACTTATTGAAGATAATGCACAAGCAGCTGGATGTTTTTTTAATGATAAAAGAACTGGATCGATAGGTGATGCAGCAGGTCATAGTTTTTACCCCGGTAAAAATCTTGGAGCAATTGGAGATGGGGGTGCCGTAACTACTAATGACAAAAAATTAGCTGGAATAATAAGAAGCTTGGGAAATTACGGGTCATCTGAAAAATATTATTATAAGTTTAAAGGCTTGAATTCTAGATTAGACGAGTTACAGGCAGCTGTTCTAAGAATAAAACTAAAAAAACTTGATATTTACAATAAAAAACGAGCTAAAATAGCAGCCTACTATATAAATAACATAAAAAATAAAAAAATCATCCTTCCTGTTTTTGATAGTGAGCATGTCTGGCATCTTTTTGTCATCAGGAACCTAGACAGAGATAATTTAAAAAAATATTTACATGAAAATAATATTCAAACCATAATACATTATCCTATTCCTCCATACAAACAATTAGCATATAATGATTATAATAAAATGTCTCTTCCAATTACTGAAAAATTAAGTAATGAAGTGTTGAGTCTGCCAATGGACCCAACTATTAAAACTAGAGATTTAGATAAAATCATTAATGCTTTAAATAATTTTTAACAAACCTATGATGGATGAAATAAGGAAAAAATCTCTAAATGCTCTTTTTTGGAGTTTTATTGAAAGATTTAGCCATCAAGTTCTACAGTTTTTTTTTTCAATTTTTTTAGCTCGGATACTATTACCCGAAGAATTTGGGTTAGTAGCAATGACCTCAGTTTTTGTTGTCATCGGAAATTCATTTATTAATGCTGGATTCGGACACGCATTAATTCAAAAAAAAAATGCTGATAAAATTGATGAATCATCAATTTTTTATTTTAATATAGTTATTGCTTTTTTTGTTTCTGTGATTCTTTATAATTCCTCAAAATTTATTTCGACTTTTTATAATGAACCAATACTAAATGACATTATAAAAGTTTTACCATTAGCATTAATATTCAATGCACTAGGTTTAGTGCAAAGAACTTTGTTGAGTAAAACACTCGATTTTAAAACTCAAATGAAAGCAAGGTTACTAACTTCTTTAATCTCAGGGGGCGTAGCTATTTACTTAGCTTTAAATGGATATGGGGTATGGAGTCTAGTTGCTCTACTTATTTGTTCAGAATTTTTTGACACTTTATTTTTATGGATCTTTTGTTCATGGAGACCAATATTTTTATTTAGTTTCAATTCTTTGAAATCTATGTTTGGTTTTGGATCTAAATTGTTTATTGTATCAATTACGAATTCAATATTTACAAATATTTATATTATTGTTATCGGAAAAATATTTAGCCCATCTTCTCTTGGTTTTTATCATAGAGCAGAAACATTTTATAAATATCCTGTAGTTCTATTAAATTCTGTAGTAAGTCAAGTTTCTTTTCCAATTTTTTCTCAAATTCAAGAAAATAAAACTTCATTAAGATCTTTTTTAAAAACAGGCATTACATATGTAACTTTTATTACATTTCCTTTAATGATCGGTTTAATAGTGGTAGCAAAGCCGCTAATTGAAGTAGTTCTTACTGAAAAATGGCTTCCTTCAGTTCCATATTTAAAGCTTTTCTGTTTGATAGGAGCCGTGTATCCAATTCAAGCTATTAACTTAAATGCTTTGAATGCTTTAGGACGTTCAGATTTGTTTTTGAAAGTGGATTTTATTAATAAAGCAATAATAATATTTACAATTTTTATTTCTTACAGGTTTGGAATTATTTCAATAATTATTGGTCAAATTATCAATTCTTTCATCGCATTTTATTTATACTCCTTTTATAATGGAAAACTTTTGAATTACCCATTCTTATCACAGATTAAGGATGTTTTTCCCACTTTGCTAATATCAGTAGCAATGGGTGTTTTGACATTTTTATTAAAATTCTTAAATATCGAGAATCAATTATTATTGTTAGTTATACAAATTTCAAGTGGAGTTACTATTTACATTTTAATATGCTATTTCACTAAACTTGAGTCATTCATGAACATTTTAAATAATATTAGGAGAAAAACTAATTATTTATGAAAAAAGTTTTATTTGTTTTAAATAAACACTGTGGCCTTGAAAAAACAGAAATGTTTTTCCCGGAATTTCTGATAAATTTTCAGAGTGACTTAATAAGTCATGATATGGAGCTATCATATGTATTTTTTTCTGAAAATTTAAAAGATATTAATGTTCAAAACAAGTGTATATATGAAAAAGAAAAATTTATTCATTTAACAAAAAAGGATATCGGTATTCATGCCAAAAGAATTGAAAAGGAATATGAATTTACTTTTAAACAAGCTTTTTTTCCGGATATTTTACAAACCTTCAAAGGTCAAGACGGAACTATTCTTGCACCACCCGAATTTTTATTTAATGAATTAAAACCTTTAGTTACTAAATTTCTATATCTAGAAGCTTTAATTAAAAAAAATAATTATGATATAATTTTTTCTGATGTTTCACCAGAATATGAAATGGAATTCGGCCGAATAATTGGAAATAAACTAAATAAAATAGTTTTAAAAGAATATTTAGGCGCTGCTTTGGGAAATACTGCTATAGTTAAGTGTAATAATTTTGGCGAATTTAAATGGATAGAATTACCAGGGGATCAAAATTTTGATTTAAAAAGCACGGAAGTCTTTATTAAAGATTTCGTAAAATTTAAAAAAAATCCGTACCAGAAGTTTTTTACATCAGCCCCAAAAGTTAATTTAATTGGAAAAATTAAAAGCAAATCTATAGGCTCTTTAATTTTTTTTCCAGTGTTATTATTTAAAAAATTTTATAATTTTTCTTTTAGTTTTTTTAATAAAACGCTAAAAAAAATATTTTTATATTCTAAATTAAACATTCAAGATGAATTTCTTTTTTTTGGATTTCAATTGTTAACGGAATCTACAGTCACATACAAAGCATTTCCATACACTAATCAAATAGCCCTGATTGAAATGATTAGTAGAGTCCTACCTTACAATCATTATTTGTACGTTAGAGAACACCCTCATTGGCCTAAGAAATATTCATATAAATTTTTAAAAACTCTTAAATCTTTTCCGAATGTAAAGATTATTAGTCCTGAAATATCTGTTCACGATATTCTTTCTAAGACTAAGGGTGTTATTACTCTAAATTCAACAACTGGTGTTGAAGCTTTAATGCATGGAAAACCTGTTTTAAGTTTTAGTTCGAATTTATATCAAGGTTATCACTCCTCTGCTATTTCGTGCTCAAATTTATTTGAGTTAGGGGGGAAATTAGTTGAGTTAATCAATACTGATGTTAGCCAAGAAGAAACTATTTCTTATATCAATAGATTGAAAAATAATAGTTTGAGTATGTGTTTAGGCTCCTATAACTTTTATTCAATCAAGGATTCTCAGAATAAAGCCAATATTTTTGCCATTTACTTTAAAAATATAATATCAAAACTGGAAAAATGAAATTATCAATTAACGGTTTTTTAAAAAATATTCAAAAAATATTAAGGCCGGTTAAATGGTATGATTTAAGAAAAACAAAGCCTATTTCTGATGTTTTTGGATTAGACCGAGGAACCCCCATCGACAGGTTTTATATTGAGGATTTTCTATATAAAAATAAATCCTTAATAACTGGGAATTGTTGTGAGATTTCTGAAAATATTTACACAAAAAAATTTGGAACAAGCTCTTGTATATCAGAAATTCTGCATCACAATAATGATAATGAAAAAGCAACAATTGTTGGTGATCTTTCCAAGATTGAAACACTTCCTGAAAACATGATTGACTGTTTTATTTTAACTCAAACATTAAATTTTATTTATGACTATGAATCTGCAGTTAAAGGTTTATATCAAATTTTAAATACGAATGGCGTTGGTTTAATTACAGTTTCTGGAATTTCTCAAATAAGTAAATATGACTATGATAGGTGGGGTGATTATTGGCGGTTTACTGATTTATCCATGAAGAAAATATTTGAGAGTGTTTTTGGGAAAAATAATATAGAAGTTAGCACATATGGAAATGTTTTGGCTGCAACTGCTTTTTTACATGGAGTTAGTTCTGAAGAATTAAGAAATGATGAATTGTTGCAAAATGACCCCAATTTCCAAATAACAATAGCCATTAAAGTAATTAAGAAAGAATAATAATTTGGGAAATTAAAAAATGACTAATTTACTTTCAAAAATAAAATTTCTTAATAGGTACTATTCTGGAATAGGAACAATTTTAATGCTACATAGAGTGTCCCCCCTTGAAAAAAATAAATTATTTCCAAATGAGAACATGAAAATTTCGCCAGAATTTTTAGAGAAAATAATTCTTGAGTTGAAAGAAAAAAAATACGAGTTTATTAGTCTTGATCGTCTATTCCAAATTCTCCTGAATAATGAAAAAGTTGAAAAGCAAATAGTATTTACTCTTGACGATGGCTACAAAGACAATTATGAGATTGCATATCCAATTTTCAAAAAACATAAGGTGCCCTTTACAGTATACATTACAACTTCTTTTCCTGAAAAATCTGCAGTTCTATGGTGGTATGTACTTGAAGATTTTTTGATAACCAAAAATGAAGTAACATTATCAAATGGAAAGAGCTTCGTCTGTAAAACGAAACAAGAAAAAACAGATGCATTCATGAAAATAAGAGAAATTATAATCTCTTTTGAACCAAACGAATTTTTAAATAAACTGAATGAATTGTTTTCTAATTATCGTATTAATTGGTATAAATACAGTAATGAGCTCACAATGAATTGGGACGAAATACAAAATTTAGCTAAAGACGAAATCGTAACTATAGCCGGACACACAAGTAATCATTTTGCTTTGAATAGACTTTCAAAAGATCAAATTCTAAAAGAAGTATTAGATGCAAATCAATTGATCGAATCCAAAATTGATAAAAAAATTAATCATTTTTCTTATCCGTTTGGAAGCAGAAATGAAATTGGAAATCGTGAGTTTGAAATAATAAAAAGTTTGAATTTTAAGACAGTAACAACCACCAGGGAGGGGAATGTTTACCATGCTCATAGTAATTATAGAGAATGTATTCCAAGACGAATGTTAAGTGAAAATTTTAAAATTAATGATATTGGAAAAATTAGAAAGCGAAGAGTACTAACATTTTAATTTGAAAAATAAAATCTATATAATTTCAAGGTTTAAAAAAACCGGTGGAGCGGCAATTGCTGCAAATCGACTATACAATACACTTTCGCAAAACAAATTAATTCACTTAAGATATATTTTTTATGATGATAACAAAAATTTGTATTCTTTTTTAAAGAAAAAAATATTTTTTATTTTGGAATATGGTTTGTTTCGACTTTTAGATAAAAACGTTTTACGATCTATTAATTTATTCAGTCTTATAAATATTAAGAACTCAATTGGCGACCCTTCATCAATAGTCAATTTACACTGGTTTCATTCGGGTCTAATATCACTAAATCGAATTAAAAAAATCCAAAACCCATTGGTGTTAACTTTACATGATTCTTGGATTGTGAATAAAACATCTCATTACAATACCAAATTTGACTTTCATAAAAGAAATTTTTTTCAATCTTTTATAATTAAAATTCTAAATCATTGGACCTTAAAAAGAAAACGTAAACTAAACAACATAAGATGTATAATATCTCCATCCGAATGGTTAAAATCTTTGGTTATCGGTGATCCACACTTTTCGAAATTTAGAGTAGAAGTGATTCCTAATCCACTTGATACAAATTTATTTAAGCCCGCTGAAAATCAAAATTCAAGTTTTAATATTTTAATTTTTTTTGAAAGTAGATTCAATGTTTTAAAAGGTGGAGATTTAGTTTTTGATTTCATAAATTCAATGAATTTAGATGGTAATTTTGATAAAAAAATAAATTTTAGTGTTGTTGGAAACTCTATTTCGAATAAAATTGACTTACCTAATGTTGTAAACCACGGTTTCATCAATAGTGAGCGAGAATTAGTAAATATTTATCAATCTTCTAATATTTGTATTTCATTTTCAAGGTCTGAAAACCTTCCTCAATTTTTAACACAAGCTGCTTCATGTGGGTTGCCGTTAATGGGATTTGATGTTGACGGAATTCCTGAGGTAGTAATAGATAATTATAATGGATTTCTGATAAAGCCTTATGATATAAATGCTTACAGGAAAAGCTTTAAGAATCTTATAAATAATCCAAAATTGATGAATGAATTTTCAAAAAATTCGAGAAAAATTGCTTTAAAAAAATGGAATCAAGAAATTATTAGTAACCGATATTTAGAAGTTTTTAAATCATTGTAACTGAACATTGATATCAACAACACATCATCAAATTAGTATTTATAATTTGATGATTTACATACATATTAAAAGTCATGCTAATTAAACTTAGTAATTTTATTTACAGAAATCTAAATTTCGAAAATACATTAATAATATCATCCATTATTCTTTCAAAAAGCCTTTATTATGAGACCTTTGGAGAAAATAAATTGATAATTCTATTATTAGGTTTAGCAGTATTAAACATTTTATATAGAGCATCTATAAATCAATTGTCCTTTCCAAGGAAAAGTATTCTACTATATCTAACTATAATTATAATAATCTTTATTAATCCCAAAGCTAAAATTAGTACATCATTAGTTTTTGCTGGAATATCGACAATTTCTCTGTGGTTTACAACCATCATTCCCTTATCTCGCTTTACTAAAGTTTTTTATAACATAACCAAACTGTTAATGGTGGCCTCTCTCTTTAGATATCTGTTTTTGTTATTAAATCTAACTTCTATTTTTTCGGATTTTATTTCAATCGAAGGAGATTATTACATGAATTTCTTATTATTCGGTATTCTTGAGCAAAAACATACCGTTTTTGCTTTGTTAAGAAATAATGGTTTATGGTGGGAGCCTGGAGCATTTCAGGTTATAATAAATCTTGCATTTCTTTTAGGATTAGCATTTAAAAGAGTTTCAAAAAGAGATTATTTTCTTTTCCTAGTTGTTATTATTTCTACTTTTTCGAGTGCTGGAATAATTATATTTTCAATATTGAGTTTTATTTATTTTAGAAATAACTTGAACTACAAATTTATTTTCATATTCTTTCTGTTAATAGTTTCTGTTTTGTTTGGTACTTCTTTTTACGAAATAGTCATAGAAAGTAAATTTAACTTACAAAATGCATCAGCAAATTCTAGATTTAATGATGCGAGTATTGCTATTAAAATGTTTTTAGATCATCCATTTATGGGAACTGGATTTGGTGACATTGAAATACTTGAAAAGTATAAATCAAGATACCCTTATGGAACTAGCTCTAATGGATTATTATTGTTGATGGCAAATTTAGGTATTTTGTCTTTTATTATTTTTACTCCACTTATTGTACCAGGTTATCTAAAAGGATTCAATAAAAAGATTGACAAAATAATAGTTTCTTTATCGCTCTTTTTAATCTTTTTTACGCAAAATTTTACAATTATACTTATTTTTCCGATTATGATTTTTTATGGTGCTAAAAAGTACAAACGAATCAATTTTACTGGATTAGAAAATGAGTAAAATGAAAATATGCGTTGAGAACTTTAACAAAAATAACGACCCACCAATTTTATCTGTTATCACTGTTGTAAGAAATGGTGTGGATATTCTTGAGAACACCATATTGAGTGTTATCAGTCAAAGTTATTCTAATATCGAATATTTAATAATTGATGGCAAGTCAACAGATGGGACTCAAGATGTCATAAAAAAATATGAAAATAAAATTAGTTTTTGGACAACCGAAGAAGATAAGGGGATATACGACGCTATGAATAAAGGCATCGGTAATGCAAATGGAAAGTTCGTAAATTTCCTGAATGCAGGAGATGTTTTTATAAATTCTGGTATTTGCAAATTATTCGCTGAAGAAATGTTAAAAAAAGACTTCAATGTGATTTACGGTGATGTTATTGCTCAAAGTGACATGGATAAATCAGAAATATTAGTAAAAGCAAAACCCTTAAATAAAATATGGACGGGTATGATATTTAGTCATCAATCTGCTTTTATTAAAATATCAAATTTAAAAGAGACACCTTTCGATTTAAAATTTAAAATTGTAGCTGATTTTAATCAGATACTTTCGTTGTATCTAAACAATAAGATTTTTTTATACATGCCCATCGCAGTCTCTAAAGTTTTAATAGGAGGTGTATCATACTCAAAGCCTAAAACAATTATTGAAAAAGTTAAAGTTATTCACGCGCACAAACCTTATTCTCTATATATTTATAATCTTATTCCACCTTTAATTTTAAGCGCTATAAGAGGTCTCTTTGGAATTAGAATGACACGAAAAATAAGAAAATATAAATGGGAATATTTCAAATCAAAAGGTATTAAGCTTTAATAATTTAGATAGATATCTATGAATTATCAAATATTTGAAACTGCTCAAAAATATTGAGTTGTTCTGGATGATCAATCCGGTATAAAAAATCAACTATCATAAAAAGTATGATAAATATAATTGCGGTCAACATCAGGCAGGGCGGTGGATTAATCTTGCTGAAGGTTTTAATTGATTCATTAATAAATAAAAATGTAAAAATTACTCTACATGTTGATGCAAGCATAGGGTTAGATAATTTTAATAATAATTTGGTTAAATTAAAATTGTACAAAAATTTTATAAGTAAAGTGTTGGTGTTTGGGAAAAGTCATAAAAAGGCCCTTTACTTTGGCAATATTCCTCCATTTATTACCAGAGGAAGGAATAACTTCCTTTATTTGCACAACCCCTTCTACACAATGCCTTTTAGTTATTTGTTTTTTAGAAGGCATTGGAAGTTTATGATACAAAAAGCTTACATTATTTTATTCATTAAAAATGTAAAATCTGTTTTTGTTCAGACTGAAAATTATCGTCAAAGTGTAAAAAAAGAGCTAAAAGTAGATTCAGATTTAATGCCATTTTATGAAGACCTTTCCAAGTACGTAAAAAAAAGTAAAAAAATATATGATTTTGCCTATATCTCCCTTCCAAATCCAAATAAGAATTTCGAATTATTTTTGAATTCACTCAAGTTATTAAACTTAAAACTAACAAATGAAATAAAAATTGTTCTTACTATTCCTGAAAAAGAAATAGAATTAATTAAACACATAAAGGAATTCGATAATACGAATATTAACATATTAAATATGGGAGAGCTTTCAATGAAGAATGTTATTGAAGTTTTGAATAAAACAAAGACATTAGTATTTCCATCATTACATGAAACTTTTGGATTACCACTAGTGGAAGCTTGTCAATTGAATACATTTGTAATTAGTTCTAACTTGCCTTATGTACATGATGTCATTAATCCAAGCCTCACATTTGATCCATATTCTAAGAAAGATATTGCGGATGTAATGTATTTTGCCGTACAAGGTGATTTGAAATCACCAGAAATTGTAATAAAAAATAATATAAATAAATTGATAAAAACTTTGTCGCAAGATGAATTATAAAATATTCGAAAATAAAACTTTGTTAATCACTGGTGGGACTGGTTCTTTTGGTTCGACGATTCTTCACAAATTTAAAGACATCAATTTTAAAGAGATTAGAGTATTCTCGAGAGACGAGAAAAAACAACATGATCTTCGTATTAAATTAAATAATCCTAAAATAAATTTTTTCATTGGCGATGTAAGAGATAAAGACAGTGTTCATAATGTTGTGAGTGGTGTAGATTATATTTTTCATGCAGCTGCTTTAAAACAAGTTCCCGCATGTGAATTTTTTCCGCTAGAAGCTACTAAAACTAATGTAATAGGAACTAGTAATGTCCTTACATCTGCAATTCATCACGGAGTTAAAAAAGTCATATGTTTGAGCACAGATAAGGCGGCATACCCTATAAATGCTATGGGAATATCAAAAGCTTTAATGGAAAAAATTGCAATTGCTAATTCTAGAAATTCAAATAAAACTATTATTTGTGTAACTAGATATGGAAATGTCATGGCATCAAGAGGTTCTGTGATTCCTCATTTTGTTGAACAAATCAAAAAAAATAATCCTCTAACTATTACAGATCCAAAGATGACAAGATTTTTAATGTCATTGGATGAGGCTATTGATCTAGTTTTATTTGCTTTTAGGAATGGTAAGGCTGGAGATCTCTTTATTCAAAAATCTCCAGGATCATCAGTACATGATTTAGCACTTGCTGTTCAAGAGTTATTCAGTTCAAAAAAAGAAATGACAATTATCGGCAAAAGACACGGAGAAAAAATGTATGAAACTCTAGCTACAAAAGAGGAAATAGTTAATGCTGAAGATCTTAAATATTATTTTCGGATTCCTGCAGATAATAGAGATTTGAATTATGATAAATATTTTGTAGATGGAAATCAGCAAAACCAAAGTGAAGAAGATTATAATTCATCAAATACTAATCAGCTTTCAATTGATCAAATTAAAGAAAAATTATTAACTCTTGATTATATTAAGAATGAATTAAGTTTATTGTGAAAATAATAACAATCGTAGGTACTAGACCTGAGTTAATTAAGTTATCGGCGGTAATTAAAAAACTAGACACTATTTGTGATCATTTGTTAATTCATACTGGTCAAAATTTTGATTTTGAGCTAAATGAAATTTTCTTTAAAGATTTAGAAATAAGAAGACCTGATATCTTCTTAGATGCTGCTGGTGATAATTTTGCCTATACTATATCACACATTATTTCCAAATCTTACGATGTGTTAGTCAAAGAGAAACCTGATGCAATTTTATTGTATGGAGATACAAATAGTTGTTTAAGTGTTATTGTTGCTAAAAGACTTAAAATCCCTGTTTTTCATATGGAAGCAGGAAATCGTTGTTTTGACGAAAGAGTTCCTGAAGAATTAAACAGGAAGATTATAGATCATTTGAGTGATATTAATATGCCAATTTCCGATCATGCAAGGAAGTATATGGAGAGAGAAGGTATCTCGTCAGAGACGATAATTAAGATTGGATCTTCAATGTCAGAAGTGCTAAATAATCAAAAAAAGAAAATAAATTCTTCAAAAATTATTACAAAACTTAATTTAAAAGAAAAAGAGTTCATTGTTGTTAGTCTTCATAGAGAAGAAAATGTGGATAGTTCCGATAATCTAGTAAATATTGTAGATTCTATTAACGAAATCGTAAAGGTTTATAAAAAGAAAATTATATTTTCAATACACCCTAGAACGAAAAATAAATTAATTTCATTTGGTTTAGACGATAAACTTTCGCTCGATGTAATTCAATCAAAACCTCTTGGGTTCAATGATTATATTAAGCTTCAGCAAAAATCTTTCTGTGTTATTTCTGACAGTGGAACTATTTCGGAAGAAAGTTCAATTCTAAAGTTTCCAGCTATTACCATAAGGCAATCACATGAGAGGCCCGAAGCAATGGATGAAGGAACTGTTATTATGACTGGATTTAATAGACAAAACATTATAGATTCTATAAAAATTGTAACAAGTAATGAAGCTGGTCAGATTAACACTGCTTTAGATTATAAACCTGAAAATGTTTCGGAAAAAGTAGCAAGAATAATATTTTCTTATGTTGATTATGTAAATAGGAATGTATGGAAAAAGTTTTAGTACTAGGAAATAATGGAATGTTGGGACATGTTGTGTACCAAACATGTCAAGCTAATAGTTTTACTGAGAAATATGATGTGATAGGAATTAATAGACTTGATTCGCATAGAGATAATAAATCTTTCAAATTAGATGTTTTAAATTTTAATGAATTAGAAGAATTTATAAAAAATAAACAGCCAAGATATATTATAAATTGTATTGGTTTTTTACTTCAAGCTTCTTCCAATAATCCAAGTTTAGCAATACAAACAAATTCATTGTTACCTCATTTTTTAGACAGAATTAGTGAAAAATATAATTTTAAACTCATTCACATTAGCACAGACTGTGTATTTGATGGAAAGAAGGGAGAGTATAAAGAATGTGATAAAAAAACTGAAACTAATTATTACGGTTTAACAAAAAATTTAGGTGAGATAGATAATAATAGGAATTTAACAATTAGAACTTCTATTATTGGTCCAGAGTTGAAGTCTAACCCCACTGGTCTTTTTAATTGGGTAATGAGTCAAAAAGGTAAAACTGTAGGAGGATATTCAAATGCTATTTGGAGTGGTCTAACAACAATCGAACTAGCTAAATTTATTATTTGGAGTTTAGATAAAGATATAATTGGTATTGTTCATGCAACTAATAGTATAGGAATTAGTAAGTACAATTTAATCAAGCTGATAAATAAAATATTTGATTTAAATGTTAATTTATCAAAAAATAGTGACTACAAAACCGACAAAACACTTATAAATACAAAAATAAGGAACTATAATTTCCCGTCTTACATTGAAATGATTAGTGAAATGAAAGAATGGATGAATAAAAATACTAATGAAACATTTATTAGTACTTACTGAAGTCTATAGCCCAGAAGATTTTAGAATCAATGATGTTGTCGAGCATTTGACTAAGAACTATAAAGTAACAGTTATTACGAGGGTTCCTAGTTACCCAAAGGGAATATTATTTGCGGGTTATATGAATACATTTAAATCTTACGTAGAGAATGGAGTAATTGTCAAGAGATATCCAATACTACTGAACTACAACACTAAAAAAATAAATAAAATATTAAATGTAATTTGGCAACCTTTCGCTACTGCCTTTTTAGTTTTAAGAACAAAACATGATAAAGTATTTGTCTTTCAGTCCGGAAGTATATATTCTTACAGTTTATTATTTGGTTTGCGCTTTAGAAAAAATAGATCGGTTTTGTGGTCGCAAGATTTATGGCCAGAAGTTGGTTATGAATCGGGACTTCCGAAGATGAGAATTTTACATTTTTTCTTATCAGCTCTTACGAAATTTACATTAAAAAACTTTGATAAAATATTAAGTCAAAATTCTGACTTTAAAACTCATTATAGCTCCGAGTATAATGTTGAAAGTGATGTTGTATTTAACTTTAATAATATCAATAAAAAATTATTTTACCCTAATAGAGCCACCTCAAAAAAGTTATTATATGCAGGAAATATTGGAGTTTTACAAAATTTCGAAGAAATAATTGATTTATTTTTAAAATTAAAAACAGCGTCAAATTTATTAAGTGAATTTGACATTTATGGTGAAGGTAGCTTATATCACCAATTTAAAAACAAATATCATGGCCGCGATGGTATTAGCTTTCACGGAAGAGTGAATCAAGAAACTCTATCAAAAGAATTAGAAAAATGTCGCTATGCAATTTTTAGTTTAATTAAAGGTCCAATTAGAAAAACTCTTCCTAGTAGGCTTCAATATTTGTATAACTGTAATGTTCCCTTAATATATATTGGAAATGGCTCTCCAAAAAACTTCATAGAAAAATTTTATGCAGGCTTGGTTTTTAAAGATGGAGATGATTTATTGAAGTTTATTAAAAAAATAAAAATTTTTGAGTCAAAAACATTTCAAACTGAAGATGTTTTCAATAAAAAAAATATCTTAAACGAGATATCAAGTGCTCTATCTACTCAAAACTATCATTAATCATGAGAATATTAATAATAACTCAAAATGAGCCCTTTTACCTTACAAAAAGTTTAAAATATCTATTAACTATTTTGCCAGAGAGTTCTGAATTAATTGGTTGTGTAGTAACGGATGTTTCTCCATTCGGAAAAAAAGAATCTTTTTTTACTAAAGCAAAAAAAACATATGATATTTTTGGTTTGATTTTTTTTTCTTACTACTCATTTAAATACTTGAAATCTAAATTTAATTGGAATAATAATATTTTTAAATTTTTGAAATCCAATTCAATACCAATAATATTACTTGATGAATCAATTAATAATCCTAAATCATTGAGTAAACTAAAATCGTTTCAGCCAGACTTGTTAGTGTCTATTTTGGGAAACCAAATATTTAAAGGCCCATTATTAGATTTAGCCCCAAAAGGTTGTATTAACTTACATACTTCCTTGCTTCCAAAATATAGAGGCTTAATGCCAACATTTTGGGTACTGAAAAATAACGAAAAACATACCGGTGTATCAGTTTTTTTTGTTGATGAAGGAATAGATAGTGGTCCCATAATTGTTCAAGAGAGATTGGAAATAGGGAGCTTTACTCAAGAGCAGCTCATAAAGTATACAAAAAAAATAGGTATGGAGCTCATAGCAAAAAGTATTGATTTAATTGAAAAAAATCAGGTAAAGCTTATTGAAAATGATGCTTCGAAAAAAACCTATTTCACTTTTCCAACTCGGAAAGACGTTCTGCAATTTAAGAAAAATGGTAAATTGTTTTTTTAATGAAAATACTAACATTTGATATTGAAGAGTGGTTTCATATTTTAGACAACAAAAAAACTAAAACTGCATCAGAGTGGAATAATTTTGATTCTAGAATTCAAATAGGAGTAAATTTAATATTTGACATTCTTGAAAGAACAGAAAATTCAGCTCATTTTTTTGTTGTTGGCTGGCTGGCAGAAAAATATCCGAAAATTATAAGAGAGATTAGTGATCGTGGTTTTGAGATAGGTAGTCACACGCATCTGCATCAATTGGCTTATGACCAAAGTCAAAAAGCATTTTATAATGATGTTGAAAAGTCTATAAAAACATTAGAAGATTGCATAGGGAAAAAGGTAACTAGTTTTAGAGCACCAGGTTTTAGTATTACGGAAAATAACAAATGGGCTTTTGAATCTTTGAATGAGTTAGGTATAACAAAAGACTGTTCTGTTTTTCCAGCTAGTAGATCGCATGGGGGCTTTCCCTCATATAATCTCGCTATACCGTCTATTATAAATTATAACGGGATTAAATTAAAAGAGTTTCCAATTAACACGCATACAATTTTAGGAAAGCCTTTCATCTTCTCTGGGGGTGGGTACTTTCGATTATTGCCTTATAAAATTATTAAGGAATGGACACTTCAATCCAACTATGTGATGACTTATTTTCACCCCAGAGATTTTGACAATGAACAGCCTCTTGTACCCGGCCTCTCTTTGCCAAGACGTTTTAAATCCTACGTAGGTATAAAGAATTCTAAGTCAAAATTAGAGCAGTGGATAAGCAATTTTAATTTTACTGATTTAAATCAAGCAGACGGATCCATTAATTGGGATCAAGTGCCAGTAATCAAATTATAAATACACCTTTCCATCCAAAATGAGCAAGGAAAGAAAAAAACTAAAAGAGTTTCTAAAAAAAATAAGGATCTTCTAATTAAGAAAAAGGTGAAAATGCTTTATAATTTTTTTTGGATGACCTTTATATAAACCAAGTTAGACTCACTGAAACAGAAAGAGTAAAACTCTTTAAAACTTTTCCAAGTAGATATTTCCAAAAACAAAATCTGTTCGAGATATATTTACTATTAACAATTAAAAGAAATAGAGAAGCAAGGTCTTATGAATAGATGTCCAGATTCCTCTTAATAATTGTAGACTATTGAATGTATTAACAAGAAATGTTGTTTTCAAAATATAAAAGTTCAAAATTGATATTTTTTTAATTTGACCATTGATAATATGTCACTTCAATTTAAATATTTTACATAAATATTCATTACTGTAATTCTCAAGACATTTATAAACTTTTATTTTAGGGATTACTTTAATATTAAAACCAAAATCCCATTGCAGACGACATCTAATACTATATTCATATCTAAAATACTTGCTATTTCGCGCCGATATAGAATAAATCCTTGTTCTTTATTATGATATCATTTATCACTATTGAATGGGGGCTGCATGTACATTTTAATAATTACAATCGTTTATCTATATTTCGTTTTGGGTAAATTCCTTTGAGGTCATAAATCACTTGATCTGGAGAAGATTTGAGATCTAAAGACATAAATTCTTTATGAGCTACGGCTAAAATAATTCCATCATAAAGCTCTAGACTTTTAATTTTAGTTAAAAGTTTGATTCCGAATACTTTTTTAACTTCAACATGATCTGCATTTGGATCAAAAACATCTACATCAACTTTAAATTCTTTTAGTTCATTGACAACGTCAATGACTTTTGTATTCCTTATATCCGGACAGTTCTCTTTAAAAGTGATACCTAATATTAATACTTTGCTTTTCTTTATTGGGATATTTTTTGAAATCAAAAGCTTCATCAGTGTGCTTCCAACATGAATTCCCATGGCGTCATTTACTCTTCTACCAGATAGAATTACTTGCGGCTCATAGCCAACGGTTTGAGCCTTGTGTGCTAGGTAGTATGGATCTACTCCAATGCAGTGACCACCTACTAGTCCTGGGGTGTAATTTAAAAAATTCCATTTTGTAGATGCAGCATCTAAGACATCCTGTGTATCAATGTCCAAGCGATCAAATATTAGTGACAATTCATTTACAAAGCTGATATTCACATCGCGCTGCGCATTTTCTATTGCTTTTGAAGCCTCAGCTACTGCCAACGAGGGAGCCAGATGAGTCCCTGCATCAATTATACTTTTATATAGACTGTCAACAAATAATGCTGCTTCAGGAGTTGAGCCGGAAGTGACCTTTATAATTTTGGTCAATGTATTTTTTTTATCTCCTGGGTTAATTCGTTCAGGACTGTAGCCACAAAAAAAGTCTTCGTTATATTTAAGTTTACTAAAGGATTCTAGAATTGGCACACAAAATTCTTCGGTACATCCAGGATAGGTAGTGCTTTCATAGATGACAATATCTCCTTTTTTTAAAATACCCCCCAACATTTCACTCGCTTTCTCAAGCGGTTTTAGATCAGGAGCTTTGTCTTTGTCAATAGGAGTAGGGACCGTCACAATGAATACACTGGAAGACTTGATTGACTCAATATTATCAGACAGTTTAAGCCCCGAATCTAACGCGCTGGCTAATGAGTCATCGTCAACCTCTAAGGTAGAATCTGTTCCGCTAATTAGAGTGCTAACGCGATGTTTATTGATATCATACCCTACAGTCGGAAATTTTTTGGAGAATTCAACAGCCAAGGGAAGACCTACGTAGCCTAAACCAATAATAGCAATCTTTGAGTCTTTGAGTGTTTGCATTCCAATAGTTTGATGCAAAAGTAAGATAACTGGCTAGATGTTCTAGCTCAAAGGCTTAAAGCCATTCCAAACAATACTGCTGCGGTTATTCCGATAATATAGAGAGAGCTCAAAAGGTGGTTTTTGTTGGTTTTGACCATGAGCCAATGGTGGACATGGAGCCTATCCGCAATAAAAGGGCTATTACCCCGAACTATTCTTCTAGTGTATACCTGAAGTGAGTCAAATAATGGATACCAGAATATTATGACAAAAATGAAGAAAGCAGGAATTGAATAATCAATATTTCCAAGTGATATGGATGATGTAGGGACAATTTGAATAATTCTAGTGGTGGCGGTAGCAGCTATCAAACCGAGAGCTGTAGACCCCGCATCACCCATAAATGTTTCTGCTGTGCGGCGAAAGTTAAAATATAGAAATGCAAAAACTCCTGCCGTCATACTGGCAAGGATATTTTTTATCTCTAAAGATTCAATGCTTCCTGACCATAAATAAAGAAAAGAAAATACCAGAACTATATAACCACCCAATAATCCATTGATACCATCCATAAAGTTTATAGCATTGATGGTAAACTGAAAAAAAGCGATCATAAGCACCCATCCCCAGATATTGCCAACGTTATTAATGCCAAAGGCACCACCGAAATCCAATGGAATAAAATTCCAAAAGTGGATTACAACCACGCTCGCTAGGATTTGTAATGGGAGTTTGATTTTATGGCTTAATGGCTTTCGGTCATCGATGATGCCTAAGATGTAGATCAATAATATTGAAAAAGCTAGACTTATAACTTTTACATCTATGGAATCTGACATTTTAATTATCCAACTAATCAAAGCAATTGGAATGAAAACCATTCCTCCAATACTCGGGGTGGGGTACTTATGTATTTTTCTTACCGATGGCGTATCAACAATTCCGAATTTTTTAGCGTAAATGATTGCCAATTTCGTTAATCCTGCTGTTGCTAGCATCACAGAGAAAAAGTGATACAGAAGATAAGATTCAATGAACAGTAGATTTCCTGCCACGTAAAGAATGAAAGCAAAAACTATAAAAAATACAACCAGTCTCATCTGAAAAAATAGACCCTAATGCGACCGCTCAAAGGAGAGATAAATAAACATCAGATCTTTAAGTTATTTCAAAAATAAGGTAATTGTATCTCTCAATCGTATACTTGTAATATGAAGCAACTATATTTTTTTATTATTTTTTGCCTAACCCAGACATTATGTTTTGCAGATTCTGAACCGGTAATTAATAAACCAGGGCAGATCCTTAAAACCTTGCTTTCAAAATACGATGACAAAGTTTATGTTTT
>Ga0209223_10000495_pt1 | contig 45496 bp, 38 predicted proteins | sample COG_06_FD_184750 | JGI IMG/M metagenome (GOLD analysis project Ga0209223, IMG submission 184750) | Pelagic Microbial community sample from North Sea - COGITO 998_met_06 (SPAdes) (version 2) | ecosystem: Environmental > Aquatic > Marine > Neritic zone/Coastal water | place: Helgoland, sampling... | reverse complement strand
TTCTTTGGATAAGTTTGGATTTGGATAATTGCTATTAACTTGTTTGGGATAGGGTTTATCAAAACCAAGACCTCTTCTGATAGAACTATTTTTATATGCATAGGAGGTAAATTTTTGTATTGTAGATTCTTTAAATACAGAGCTAGAAGGGGTTAAATCATTTAATAAAATTCCTATACTTTCTGCATTACCAAAAAGCCCGGCATTTCCCGAAACACCTCCCATAAAACTTGCTGCTTCGTCATGAACGTAGCCATGCACTAGATTTTTTCGAAATATGGAATCATACTCAGTTGGAACAATAAATTCCTTGTTAAAACTGTTTTTTGGATTGAAAAGAAGAGTGATGTTTTTTTTATTTATAATATTTTTTCTAAAATATTCTTCGAAGGTTAGTCCAGTAATTTTTTCAACAAGAAGAGGAACATAAAAAAAGAAAAGGCCCGAATATTTATATTTATTTACAGAATCAAGTTTAGATTTTTTAATTCTTTTAAAAAGTTTTTTAGAATAATTATTTCTTAGATATAGATTTTCACTTATTATGTTTGAAAACCTACTGCTTTTCGAGCTTCTAATAATTGATTTTTTTATTTTTCCGTTTCTCTTTTTAATAAAATTCTGATGATTTATATATGGAATCCATCCACTGGTATGACTTAGGCTTTGGAATATAGTGGTACTTTTTTTATTGGATTTTTTTAAGTCTGGGAAATAAAAAGACAATTTATCGTTGAGTTCTAATTTATTTTCATCGTATAATTTCATTAACGAAAATGTAGCTGCTAATACTTTAGTGAGCGAAGCTAAATCATACAGATGAGTGTTTTTTACTGAAATTATTGAATCATAAGTATGAAAACCATAGGATTTGTTAATGATAATGGAATCTTTAATTTTTACAAAAAGTTGGGCTCCAGGAAAATTTTTATTTTCTATACTTGAGTTAATAAGACTATCAATTTTTTTATTCGTATCAAACTGCGCATTAGCCTTGAGGTAAAATAAAAACAACAATAGAATTAACTTATATTTTATTAATCTGCGGAACAACTTTATCAGTGTATTAAATAAATTATTGCGATTTGACCTTTCATTAGAGATGGCGATTAAGCTAATCTTAAAAGTTTAAAAGTAAATTTTTAAAATTTTCACGATAACTACCCCCAATTTTATATGGTTTTTTATCGATATATGCACAATTACCATCAACAATATCTATTTTATTAAAGGCTACAGTGGTAGACCTGTGAATTCTAATAAATTTTGTTTCTGGTAATAATTCGGTGAAAGCTGTTAGTGTTGTATGAACAATGAATGAGGAATTCTTAGTTATTATTTTTATGTAATCTTTTAAACTTTCTACTACCAGAATATCTTCATAATTAATTTTAACAGTCACTTTATTAACTCTCACAAAAATAAAATCTAAAGACATTTTATTAGACCTCTTTTTTATTTGACTTACAAAGTCGAAAACCTTTATAGCTGCCTTTTCAAATCTTTCAAATGAAATCGGTTTTAGCAAATAGTCACTTACATTTAAATCATAACTTTCTAGGGCATACTCAGAGTGAGCAGTCGTAATAATTGTTTTAGGAGGGGCTTTAAGCTTTTTTAAAAAACTAATACCATCAGTAAAAGGCATATTAATATCTAAAAACATTAAATCAATTTTGTTTTTTTTTAAGAAAGGGATTGATTCATTTGCATTTGAAAAAGTCCCAATACAATTCAAATAATCTACTTTGTTTATAAAATTTTCAATTACTTTAATAGCTAAGGGTTCATCATCAAGAATAATACAATTTATCATGTTTTTAATTTAACTTTAAGTTCTGCAATATATTTATTTTTTTCTTTAAAATTTTTAAAATCAAAATTGCCTTCCCCATAATTTAGCTCAAGTCTTTTTTTTATATTTGAAAGGCCTATTCCTCCAATTTGTTCTTTTAATTTTTTTTCAATTTTAACCATAGAATTTTCAACTCTAAAGTTTAAAATGGATTTTTCCACTTTTAAATTAATTTTAATATAACAATCTTTGGTACAGCTTCTAGCCCCATGTTTAAAAGCATTTTCAACAAGGGGAATCAACAAAAGGGGCCTTATTTTTTTATTCTTAAATTCTCCATTGATATTAAAAGAAATATTTAAACTGTCATTATATCTTAATTTTTCAATTTCTATATAATCTTTGATGTGAGTGATTTCTTTTTCTAACTTTTGAAATTCTTTTCCTGTTTCGTAAAGGAAATATTTCATTAAATCAGATAATTTTAATATTAGATCTGGTGCTTTCTCAGATTTGTCAATAGCAAGTGAATATAAATTATTTAATGTATTGAAGAAAAAATGTGGTTGAATTTGAGAACGAAGGTATTTAAGCTCATTTTCAAGATAAATTTTATTTGTGTTTGCAAGTAATTCCTTTTGCTTTATCCAGTCAATTATTAATTTTATGGCTGTAACAAAAGTAATTACGTAAATTTCACCAAGAATACTTTGAATAGCATAATCAAATGTAATTTTTGATGTTACTCCCGCATATTCAGGCAACACATCTCCACTTGTAAAATAATAAGTAACCTGAAATTTTAGAATTAGGGTTATGCCCAAACTTATAATCAGTAAACTAGCAAATTGTAAAGTTTTACCATTAAAAAGTTTCGGGAGCATTAAAAAAATAAAAAGATAGCATAGAGCTATGTGAAAAGGAAACTCAATTAAATTTGATTTTAAGGAATATGTGTAATCTTGGTAAAAATTCCCCCACCTGATGACGTTAAAAGAAAAATATATTATCCAAAAATATATTTGAGTTTCTAGGGGAATAGAAGATATTTTATTATAAGTTGGGTTAGTAAATAAAGCCCTTTTAGAAATATTCATAATAAGTAATCTATGTATAGTGTTGGGTTGTGTTAAAAAATGACATACCTATAAAAAATCTTATGTTTATATTTTATTAATTACTAATTTAAATAATCAATCTTAAAGTATTGTATATGAAACTATTTAAATTCACTTTATTATCACTAATAACACTTCTTTCTTTTTCTTGTCAAAAAGACGATCAAAATAATGCACCTAATATTGTGTTTATACTAACTGATGATTTAGGTTTTCAAGACTTAAGCTCTTATGGTTCTAAAACAATAAACACCCCGAATTTAGATAGATTAGCCCATGAAGGAGCTTTATTAAAATCATACTATTCCACTCAGGCTGTTTGCTCAGCTTCAAGAGCTTCCATTTTAACAGGGGCTTATTCAAATAGAATTGGTTTTAGCGGAGCATTGGGTCCAAATTCTAAAAAAGGAATAAATCCAGACGAATTATTATTGTCAGAAATGTTAAAAGACAATGGTTACAAAACAGCAATATATGGGAAATGGCATCTAGGAGATAATAAAAAGTTTTTTCCTACTAGACATGGTTTTGATGATTTTTTTGGAATATTATATTCCAACGATATGTGGCCATTTCATGCAGAGTACCCAAATAGTTATCCAGATTTAATGCTTTACGAAAATGAAAATCCTATTGAGGTTCTTACAGATCAATCTAATTTAACAATGGATTTGACTCTAAAAAGTATAGAGTTTTTAAATAAAAATAAAGACAATCCTTTTTTCCTTTTTTTAGCCCATCCACAGCCCCATGTTCCTTTGTTTGCTTCATCAAAATTTAATGGAAGATCTAAAAACGGGCTTTATGCAGATGTAATTGAAGAAATAGATAATTCTGTGGGCATGATAATGAAAGCTATTAGAGAAAATGATTTAGATAAAAACACAATAGTGGTTTTCACTTCTGATAATGGCCCATGGCTTTCTTACGGAACACATTCTGGTTCAGCAGGCATATACAGAGAGGGAAAAGGAACAACTTGGGAAGGAGGTCAAAGGGTTCCATGTATTGTTTGGTATCCTAAGGAAATAAAAGCCAAATCAGAAATATCTAACCCGCTTATGGGAACAGATTGGGTTCCAACATTTGCAAGTGTCACCAAATCAAAACTTTCTAATAATAAGATAGACGGAAAGAATATATGGCCTACTTTAACCTTGCAAAGCGAAAAAGATCCTCATGAAGCACTTTTTTTCTACTATAATGTAAATAGTCTACATGGAGTCAGGTATGGGGATTGGAAAATGTATTTTCCTCATAGATACAGAACATTAAACGGTAAAGAAGGGCGAGGCGACGGAAAGCCGATCAAGTACGAATATGTTGATTTAGAAGAAATTGAACTTTATAATTTAAAAAAAGATCCCTCTGAAAACAAGAATGTTTATAATCAATTTCCAAATATTGCGAATAAAATTAAAGCATTAGCTGAAATTAAAAGAAGGGAAATAGGAGATGATTTGACAAATATAATTGGTTCAGAAAACAGGCTGGTTGGAAAAACAGAGTAAATAATTAAGACATGATTAAAAGAAGAAATTTTATTAAAAAATCCATATTAGGAGGAGTTGGGGCTTCAACTTTACTAAATTGCGAAAGTCCAAAAAAAACCAAAAAAAAAATAAAACCTACATTTCCTAGAATAATATCTACATGGAACCATGGATTGTCAGCTAATAAGGAAGCTTGGAAAAAATTAATGGAGGGTAAAAGCGGAACCGAAGCTATAGAATCGGGAGTTAAAATTCCAGAGGGGGATCCAAATATAAGATCAGTTGGGTACGGTGGATTTCCCGACAGAGAGGGGATAGTCACTCTAGATGCATGCATTATGGATAAAAAAAGCAATTGTGGATCTGTAAGTTTTTTACAAAATATTAAACATCCTATTTCAGTCGCTAAATTAGTAATGGAAGAAACTCCTCATGTAATGCTCTCAGGAAAAGGGGCTCTAGATTTCGCTGTTTCTAAAGGCTTCAAAGAGGAAAATTTGTTGACAGAGGAATCCAAAAAGGATTGGTTAGAATGGAAACAAAAATCAAAATATAATCCTGTTATAAATATTGAAAATCACGATACAATCAGCATGTTATTGATTGATGAGAAAGGGGATATGTATGGGGCATGTACTACAAGTGGGGCTGCCTGGAAAATGCATGGAAGAGTGGGAGATTCTCCAATAATTGGAGCAGGACTTTTTTTAGACAATGAAGTCGGCGCCGCCGCCGCTACTGGTCTTGGTGAGGCTGTAATTAGAACCTCTGGAAGCGCTATGGTAGTGGAGTTAATGAGACAAGGATATTCTCCCCTTGAGGCTTGTAAGTCTATAGTTGAAAGAATATCAAAAATTCATAAATCTGGGCCAGATTGGGAATACCTGCAAGTAGGTTTTATAGCAATGAATAAAAATGGAGAATATGCTGGCTATAGTTTAAAAAAAGGGTTTAACTATGCAGTTTGTGATCACAAAAATCAAAACTTGCTTTTGGATGCAGATTTCTCCATATAATATCTCTATTGTGATATAACTAAATAATATTTGTATTTAAAATAAAACTCAATAATTTTATAATGATATAGTTAATTAATTTAATCTTTAAATTAAGATTATTGAATTAATAATTTTAATCGAATAAATCATCTATTTGGTCGAAATATATAATTTAAATTATCAACTTGTTAAAAATGTGTTAATAATTTGTTATTTTAGTCCAGATTTAAACAAAAACAAAATTATATGAAAACAAAATTCTTAAGAACTATAACCTCTTTTTTGATGGTATTTGCTTTCGGTTTTACCGTTCAAGCACAATCAATTAGCGGTACGGTAACAGATGATAACGGGGTGCCACTTCCTGGTGCTACTGTTTTAGTAGAGGGAACTTCTAGTGGAGTTTCTACTGATTTTGATGGAAATTATTCAATTAACGCTTCCATGGGAGATACTCTTGTGTTTAGCTTTGTTGGATACGCAACTCAATCAATAGCTGTGGGATCAAGCGCAACTATAAATGTTCAGCTTGCATCCGATAATGCTCTTGATGAAGTAGTTGTTACTTCTTTAGGTATTAGTAGAGCAAAAAAATCCTTAGGTTATTCAATCACCGAAGTTAGTGGTGATGAGGTAAATACAGTTAAGGATCACAACATTGCTAGTTCTTTAATGGGTAAGGTTCCTGGACTAAATATTACTGGAGTTGGTTCTCTAGGTTCTGGTTCGAGAATTGTAATCAGAGGAAATAACTCTCTTTCAGGAAACACTCAAGCCCTAATCGTAGTAGATGGTGTTCCAATTAATGCTGATGGTATTAATTCCGGAGGAAGTGTTTACAATAACAGTGTTGGAGGAGGAGGTATCTCAGATATTAATCCTGCCGATGTAGAATCGATTTCGGTCCTTAAAGGTCCGAACTCAGCTGCATTATATGGTTCAAGAGCTGGAAATGGTGTAATTCTTATTACAACAAAAAAAGGTTCAACTGACTCTAAATTAGGGGTAACCATAAACACTAACACTACAATGGATACTGCAATGATGTTTCCAGATCTTCAAAATGAATACGGTCAAGGTACTTTGAATGCAGCCGCTACAGCTCTTGGAGATTTTGTTTCAAGTTCTTGGGGTCAAAAATTGGATGGCTCTAATCAATTATATTATACTGGAAATCAAAAAGCATATAGTGCTCAACCAGACAACGTAAAAGATTTTTTTAGAACTGGGGTTAAGTCTATAAACTCTATATCATTGGAAAAAGGTAATGAGAACTCAAGTGTTAGATTTTCTTACACAAACAATACTACAACTGGTATTTTACCTAATTCAGAACTAGAATCACATAACTTTAATGTGAGAGCTTCTTCGGATTTAAGTGATAAACTTTCTATAGACTTTAAAGCAACTTATTTTGCACAAGAAGTTAATCAAAGAGTTAGAACAGGTGGAGAAGGAATTATACCTTTAATCTATAACATGCCAAGAAATGTTGTTACGAGTGATCTTAAAAATTGGCAAAAAGCTAACCCTGCAAGTCCTGCAGATTATAGAGTAATTAGTTACAATCCTGCTCAATCTACAACAGGAAATCCATATTGGATGCTAGAAAATGACATAGATAGAGAAAAAAGAGGAAGATTCCTTGGATTTGCAAATATAAATTATGAATTTACTGACTGGCTAAGTGGACTTGTAAGAGTTGGAGCTGACATCACTAGTGTTAATACATTTAATGTTAGACAACCAGGTCACCATTACTATTCCTCTGGTAGAATGAATAATGGTACCTCAAGAAGTGGAGAGCTTAATACAGACTTTTTATTAACTGCTACCACTGATATAACTTCTGATTTAAATTTAGTGTTTAATTTAGGAGGGAATTTATCTAAAAGAACATATGAAAGATTAAATGTTTTTGGTGAGGATTTTAAAGTGCCAAGTAAAGCCTTTATGAATAACACGAACAATCAAATTATCTCAGATACACCGATGCAAACCAAAAAGGTAAATTCAGCTTATGCAGCAGCTAATTTTGCATACGACGGATTTTTATATTTAGATTTAACTGCGAGAAACGACTGGTCTTCTACACTTGCTGCAGATAATAGATCTATTTTTTATGGCTCTGCAAACGTTGCTGTTCTTCTAGAGGATTTTATTAATGTAGACATGATTGATATGTTCAAGGTAAGAGGAAGTATTGCTAATGTTGGTAACGATACAGATCCTTACCAGTTAGTACAAACTTTCAGTGTTCCTGGTGCGGGATATCTTGGTCTTACGACCTTAAATGCTCCATCTACGAGATTAAATCCAAACTTAAAGCCAGAAAATGTACAATCAACAGAGTTTGGTATAGAACTGGCAATGTTTAACAATAAGGTTAATTTAGATGTGGCTATTTATAATATTAAAACTACAGATTTAATCTTTAGAGTTCCTGTGCCTGCGGCAACTGGTTACTCTTTCTTCCTTGAAAATGTAGGAGAAGTAACTAATGATGGAGTTGAAGTGAGTTTAGGATTCCCAGTTTGGGAAACACCAGCATTCTCATGGACTAGTTCACTTTTTTACTCTAAAAATAATAACAAATTAGTTAGTTTAATTGACGGAATCGATACACTTGTTTACACTACAACAAACTCTGGAAACTTAAGTGTTCAAGGAAAAGTTGGAGGAGGAATAGGTGATATTTATGGAACTGTATGGTCCAAAGATGCAAATGGAAACCACTTAGTTAACGCGAATGGACGTCCAATTGCTTCTAACCCTGACCAATTACTTGGAAACGCTCAGCCAGACTGGACGGGAGGATTAAGTAATACAATGACATATGGAAACTGGAATGTAAATTTCTTGATTGACGGAAGATTTGGAGGACAAATTTGGGTTGATGAATCAGCTTCGCTTGATTCTCAAGGAGTTTCAGCTAGATCTTTGCTTTATAGAGAAACAGGAACTACTTTAGTGGGACTTGACCCAGCTGGAGCTGCAAACACCCAATCATTGACTGGACAAGAGTACTGGCAAACAAGGTCAGCAATTGCTGAAAACCACGTATACGACCAGACCAACATCAGACTTAGAGAATTCTCAGTTGGATATAACTTCCCTGATGTAAGCTTAATGGGTCTTGAAAGCGCAAGCATTCAAGTAATTGGAAGGAACTTATTTTTCTTTGATAAAGTAGCTGATGATATTGATCCTGAGCAAATGCTTGGTACAAATCTTAGTGGTCAAGGTATTTCATCTGGTAATTTACCTTCAACTAGAAGTCTTGGTCTTAACTTAACTTTAAAATTTTAATATAAACAATTATGAAAAACAGAATACTACTTTTAATTTTTTCCGTATTTTTTGTAATCTCATGTACATCTGATTTTGATGAGATTAATGAAAGAACGGACGCTCTAACTGCTGCGGATGTTAGTGCAAAATACTTCGTAACTAACGTACAAACGGGAATTTATGCTCCTAACAGATATCCATATTGGAGAGGGCCAGTAATTCACGTAGATCGTTATTCAGGACACACAACATTTGGATTTAAAGCATGTTGGTGGAGTGACGGATTAGGATACACTTATAGTGCTGGTTATACAGGTGCTGTATATGACTGGCAAGCTGGAACTAATGGTACCTTAACTGCTTTTACAAATTTTGTAAAAACTGGTGGTACTTTAGAAAACAAACAGTTTTACGCTATAGCTTTAATTTTAAAGGGTCTTTATTACCAAAGGTATACAGATACGTTTGGAATGGTTCCTTACACTGAAGCATCTGATCCAAATATAGTAACTCCAAAGTTAGACGATCAAAAAACTATTTACAAGGGAATTATTGCTGATTTAGACGAGGCAATTACTATAATAGGCTCTGAAACAGTAACTGGAGCAGGTCCTGAATTACTTACAGACAATGATTTATTCTTTAAAGGAGATATGCAAAGTTGGAAAAAACTGGCAAATAGTTTAAAACTGAAGTTAGCCCTTAGAGCTCACGGAGCTACTGGAGAAGACTTTTCTGTCGCTGCTGCAACTGCTGCAATTGCTGGTGGTGTTCTTGGAGACAAAGATGCTGTAGTTACTAGTGATAATGAAATTTCTACTTGGGCAAGTGCTTCTTATGGAGACATATGGCATCCATTTTATGGTGGAGGCCACTGGAACGTTGGATCTACATTAATAGATGTTTTAAGAGATAATAAAGATCCTAGGCTTATGAAATTTGCTGATCCAGTTAAGGGAGGAACTTTTGTATTAACTAAACCAACTACTGGTTCTAATGTTGCTTTGTATCCAAAACATGTTAAACACTTAACAGATCATATGAAAGCGGGTGGTTTGACTATAACAGAATCTACTGCTACCGACGGAACCGTTACAATTACCGTTCCTGCTGGTAATGCTGCTACTTTCGAGCATTATGTTGGACAACCAACTAGAATGAACAGTAAGATTAAGCCTTATCTTTATACTAATCTGTTCTCTAAGCCAACAAGTTATATTATTGGAGCTAAAAATACTGGAAACCCAATTGCTCCTAAGCTTGTTATGACAGCTGCGGAATCACACTTAATGGTAGCTGAAGCTGCTATAAAAGGTATTGGCTCTGGTGCTAATACTCATTACCAAATGGGTATAACTAAATCTATGGAACAGTGGGGTGTTAGTGCGTCAGATATAGCTACATTTCTTGCCAATGAGTCAATAGCTACGTTAAGTGGAACTACTGCTGAAAAACTTGCACAAGTTGCAACTCAAAGATGGATAGCTCATTATACTGATGGTCTTGAAGCTTGGGCTATTGTTAGAGACTCAGGCGTACCAGTACTTCCTGGAGTTGGAACTGCACTAACAGATCAAGATATTTATGTCTTAGGAGATCTTAATGGGGCATACCCACAAAGAATGAGATATGGAGGATCAGCATACAATAAGAATGCTGATAATGTTAATGCTGCAAATGCTATACAAGGAGCTGATTTACAAGCTACCAAACTATGGTGGGCTAAGTAATAATTAGTTTTTTACATAAAAAATGAGGGGAAATTTATTTCCCCTTTTTTTGTGCTTTATTTTTAAAATATTCTCTTACATTTTTAATATTTAAACTGCTCAAGTATTGAATTAATTTGAAATGATTATTTTTAGGGGAATGAAAAAAGAAAGATTTCGTTTGATTCTTTGGTTAGGATTTCTTTTAATATTGCTTGCTTATTTTTTCAAAATAAAACAAACAATCAACGATGTAAAAATAATTAATCAAAAAAATTCTGTCCAAAATACAATAGATTAATTGATTTTATGGAAATACGATTAGCAACAAATAAAGACATTAACAGAATTATTGAAATCACCAATGCTTGTGCTAAACACATGATTTCTCAAAATATATTTCAATGGAATGAGCAATATCCCAATAAAGAAATATTTTCTCAAGATATTTTAAATGAATGTTTATTTGTGTTAGAGGAAAATAATAGTGTTATAGGTTGTTTGTGTATTTCAAGCGAAATGGATGAGGTGTATAAAAATGTTAAATGGTTAACCAAGAATGAAAAAAACATCTATTTACATAGATTGGCTGTACATCCAACTTTTCAAGGAAAAGGCTATGCCATCAGTTTAATGAATTATGCTGAGAAGTTCACATTAAAAAACGGTTATGAGTCCATCCGTTTAGACACATTTAGCGGAAATCCAAAAAATAATAAATTTTATAAGCTTCAAGGATATACCAAACTAGAAAAAATATTTTTTAGAAAGCAAAGTGATTTACCTTTTTATTGCTATGAAAAGATCATATAATTTATTAAACATTAATTGATTAAGAATTTAGGAAATATTAACTTACCTATTAATTGGCTTTATAAAAATGGATAGGTTTTCAAATATTGAAATTCAAGACGGAAAAAACATATATTTTTCTTCTGACAATCATCTTGGAGCTCCAAACAAAGAAGATAGTTTAGTTAGAGAAAAAAGATTTGTTAAATGGTTAGATTCAATTAAGGAAAATGCATCAGCAATTTTTTTACTAGGAGATTTATTTGATTTCTGGTTCGAGTATAATAAAGTAGTACCCAAAGGGTTTGTTAGAGTTTTAGGAAAGTTAGCAGAGTTATCCGATTTAGGAATTCCCATATATTTTTTTGTTGGAAATCATGATATGTGGATGAATGGATATTTTGAAAAGGAATTAAATATCAAAGTTTTTCATAAACCTCACGAGTTTGTCATTAATAACAAAAAATTTTTAATTGGACATGGAGATGGTTTAGGGCCAGGTGATATAGGTTTTAAAAGAATGAAAAAACTTTTTAAAAGTTCCATTGCAAAATTTTTGTTTAAGTGGGTTCATCCAGATTTTGGCGTAAGAATTGCGCAATATCTTTCAACAAAAAACAAACTATTGTCTGGAAAAGAAGATGTAATATTTAAAGGAGAAGAAAATGAGTGGCTAGCTCAGTATTGTAAGAAAATTTTGAAAAATGAAAATTTTGATTTTTTTCTTTTTGGTCACAGGCATCTCCCCTTAGATATTAAACTTTCAGAACATTCTAGATACATAAATCTAGGAGATTGGATTTCTTATTTTTCTTATGCTGTTTTTGATGGAACCGATATTGAATTAAAGTTTCAAAAAGACAAGAGTTAGTATTATATGATAGAAAAAACCTCTTTTCTTTTAGAAAAAACAGTTCTTGTAGGAATAATAACTAAAAATCAATCAAAAAAAATTTTAGATGAATACCTTGATGAATTAAGTTTTTTAACTCTTACAGCAGGAGGAGAAGTAATCAAAAGATTTACTCAAAAAATGCAATCACCTGATCCAAAATTTTTTTTAGGTAAAGGCAAAATGGAGGAGCTAAACTCATATATCAAAAGCAATGATATAAATTCAGTAATTTTTGACGATGAATTAAGTCCAGCTCAACAATTAAATATTGAAAAATTTTTAAAATGTAAAATTATTGATAGGACAGGTCTTATTCTTGACATTTTTGCTCAAAGAGCTAAAACTAGCTATGCAAAAAATCAAGTAGAGCTAGCACAGTATCAATATATTTTACCAAGACTTAAAGGTCTTTGGACGCACTTAGAAAGGCAAAAAGGGGGTATTGGAATGAGAGGTCCGGGGGAAACGGAAATTGAGACTGACAGAAGAATTGTTAGAAACAAAATAAATATCCTAAAAAATAAACTAGTATCAATAGACAAACAGATGTCTACTCAAAGAGGAAATAGAGGATCCTTAGTTAGAGTATCACTTGTGGGATATACGAATGTTGGTAAATCTACATTAATGAATTCTCTTTCAAAAGCAAATGTTTTTGCTGAAGACAAACTGTTTGCTACTTTAGATACAACTGTAAGAAAGGTGGTTGTTGAAAACATGCCTTTTTTACTTACCGATACGGTTGGGTTTATACGAAAATTGCCAACTCAGTTAATAGACTCTTTTAAAAGTACTTTAACAGAAATCACGGAAGCTGATTTACTAATTCATGTAATTGACATTTCTCATCCAAATTATCAAGACCATATCAATTCCGTAAACTTTGTATTAAGTGAAATTGGATCTACTCAAAAACCCACCTTAATGGTTTTTAATAAGACAGATAAATACTATAATGAAATGCAAGATGTAAAGGATGTATTTGATATTGAATACGAGGATACAAGTTTAGAAAAATTAAAATCGGTATTGACAAAAGAATATGAAAACAAGGCTTATTTTATTTGTGCCTTAAACAAATCAGATATAAACAATCTAAAAAAAGAGCTTTATAAAAAAGTAAGAGAAATACACATTACCAGATTTCCCTACAATGCTTTTTTATATCCAGATATAAGCTAAAGTTGGATGTTGACACCTAATCCTAATACTTCACGTATTTGAATTTTTTTTATTTCGTTGTCGTCATATACAAATTGAAAAATAAGATTAGTGGATATAAACTTATTTATTTGCATTACAACCCCTAAAGTATAATCAAAATCAATATTCTTAGGTTTATATAAATAATCAGAGTAAAGACTTAGGCTGTTTTCTAAAGTAATATTTTGATAAATTTCTTTTTTAAAAAAAGAACGAAAGGACGCTCCAAGCTCAAACCTGCTATTACCATTTTTCTTTACTCCAAAATAAGCTTGCCCCACTTGTAAATTTTTAGTAAAGAATCTGTTTACTAAAATTAATTTAGCAGTCATCGGAGCAAAATTAATCCAGAAATTCTGGTCTCTTTTCCAATATAAACCAACTCCTACCATTATATTGGCTGGAGAAAAAAATCGTGATTTTTCACTTCTCACATTATTACCTTCGCTGTTTGTTCCATAATTATAGCCCTTTGCAAATTGCGTTTGAAAGTTGAAAAAACTGGAATAACTCCATTTTCCGATTAAATTATTATTAAACTTTTTCCCAATAACAGAATTAATCTCTATTCTATCGTCTGTTTTTCTTACAAATTTATTTCCACCAGTTTTATTTAATCCAAAAGCACTCTGAATTTTTGTATCCCATGCCCAGCCATTTTCATAATAATTAATATTATAATTAATTTTTAAGGTACCTGACACATTACTTTGTCCACCTGAAGACCAATTACTAAAGCTAGATTGATTTGCAAGAAAAGCTACAGTTCCATTTTTCTTCCAAATAGAATCAATATTCAAACTGTCTATATTTTGTTGTGAATAACCCAAAAATGAAATTATCAAAAATGTAAAGTATAATAGATTTTTCAAAATCAAAAATTTATGATTTTTTGAAAATTGGAACAGAGGAGCATGCTTCTCCAAACATTATTCTTTTGACTATAGGCTGAAGTCTATCTATTAAAAAAGAATAGGAAGCTTTTGGGATAGACTTTATAGAACAACCTTTTATTATCACAGATTTATTAATAAAATCTGTTAAGTCTAATTCATATATTAATTTTCTAACAATCATATGCTCCATTACATCCTGAGATCCAATAAAATTTTCTATTTCAAGTTCTTTCAAGGATTTGGAGATTAACATATATGCCCAGTCAGGAACAATAGCATCATTGGAGCACTGAATTGAAACAAATTTACCTGAATACTGATCCCAGTTATGATTCTTTACCAATTCCCTAAAATCTTTTTCAATTAATATTAGGTCGTTTTTTAACCAGTTCTTTATATCAAATATGATTCTAGGATTGTTTGGAATTAAAGAATCAAGATCAATAGTTTTTAAACTACTGCTTTCTACTCTATTTAGAATTTCTTTTTTCATTTATAAAAACCCAAGTTCTAATTTAGCCTCTTCACTCATTAAATCTCTATTCCATGGCGGTTCAAAAGTGAGCTCAACTTTGGCATCTATAACTTCAGGAAGTGACTTAACTTTTTCCTCTACTTCTAAAGGCATGGATTCTGCAACGGGACAATTTGGTGTGGTTAGAGTCATTATAATTTTAACATGATTATCTTCATTAACTAGCACATCATATATTAATCCTAACTCGTAAATATCCACAGGGATTTCTGGATCATAAATTGTTTTAAGTGTTCTTACTATTTTTTCGCCAAGTTCTTCAGAATTCATTTTTTATATTTTATTTGTTGCTATAAGCTAATGCATAATATTTCATCTGTTTAATCATAGATACCAATCCATTAGCTCTAGTTGGAGAAAGATGTTCTTTTAAGCCTATTTCATCAATGTAGTTAAGATCGCCATTTAAGATATCAAAAGGGGTTTGATTGGAGAAGACTCTAAGCAAAACAGCAGCAATTCCTTTCGTTATTATTGCTTCACTATCTGCGCTATAAATCATTTTGCCATTTTTTAATTCAGCGAAAAGCCATAGTTTACTTTGGCAACCTTTTATTAAATTGGAATCTATTTTATTTTTTGTATCAATTAACTTAATTGATTTTCCAAGTTCAATCATGTGTTCATATTTTTGCATCCAATCCTCAAAAAGAGAAAATTCTTCAACAATTTCATCTTGAATTTCTTTAATTTTCATAAAAACAAATATTAATTCAAAGATACAAATTACCTCAACATAGAAATAGCTTGCCTTAAAGACTTATAAAGTTTGTCAACTTCTTCTTTTGTATTATAAAACGATAAAGAAACCCTAACAGTTCCAGAAATTCCAAAATGATCCATTATTGGTTGAGCACAATGTTGCCCAGTTCTAACTGCGATACCGAATTTATCCAACAAGGTTCCAATATCGTATGCATGTATTCCTTTTACATTGAAAGAAATTACACTAACTTTTTGTTTTCCTTCACCATAAATTTTTAAATCAGGTATTTTCTTTAATTGGTCAGTAGCATATTTTAAAAGAGTAGATTCATATTCTTCTATATTATCAAAGCCTAACTTATTTAAATAATCTAAAGCAAATCCAAAAGCAATTGCTCCAGAAACATTTGGGGTGCCTGCCTCAAATTTATGTGGAAGCTCAGCATAAGTGGTTTTTTCAAAAGTAACATCTGAAATCATTTCTCCACCACCTTGATATGGAGGCATTTTTTTTAACCACTTTTCTTTTCCAAATAGCATTCCAATTCCTGTCGGGCCACATAATTTATGTGCAGAAGTTGTATAAAAATCTACATCTAGTTCTTGTAAATCTGTTTTAAAATGAGCAGACGCTTGAGCTCCATCTATTAAAACAGCAGCATTTACATTATGAGCTTTTTCAATGATATTTTTTATAGGATTTATAGTGCCTAGAGCATTAGAGACGTGATTAACAAAAACAAGCTTTGTTTTTTTGTTTAAAATAGAATCAAAGGCTTTCATGTCTAGTTCTCCGTTTTCATTAATTGGAATAACTTTAATTTTAGCACCATTTTTATCGGCCATCATCTGCCAAGGAACAATATTGGAATGATGTTCAAGACCGGAAATTATAATTTCATCTTTTTCATTTAAAATATCTAAAAACCCATTAGCAACTAAATTTATAGAGTGTGTTGTCCCTGAAGTTAAAATAATTTCATATGAATTCTTAATATTAAAATGATTCTGAATTTTGATTCGCGCACCTTCATACCCATCTGTGGCTTCTTGACTCACAGTATGAACTCCTCTGTGAATATTTGAGTTATAATTTCTATAGTAATCAACTATAGAGTTGATTACTAAGTTTGGTTTTTGAGAGGTAGCTGCATTATCAAAATAAATAAAGTTATTTCCGTTAACCTTTCTTTTTAATATTGGAAAATCTGCTCTAATTTTATCTATATCAAGTATCATTTTTTATAAATCAAAGCCTAGGTTAACTCCAAGTTTTTTAGCAATTATTTTTTTTATTTTATATTTTAGTTCTGGAATATTTACACTCTCAAGAACATTATTAGCAAAAGCGTAAGTAAGTAAAGCTTTTGATTCTTTTTTAGGAATTCCTCTAGCTCTTAAATAAAACAATGCATCTTGATCTAATTGACCAATTGTGCAACCGTGAGAACATTTTACATCATCAGCAAAAATTTCTAATTGAGGCTTGGAGTTAATGGTAGACTTGTCATCCAAAAGAATATTATTATTTTGCTGAAAAGCATTAGTTTTTTGAGCAATTTTATCTACTATAATTTTACCATTGAAAACCCCAGTTGATTTTCCTGAGAAAATACCTTTGTAATCCTGATGGCTTTCACAATTTGGATTAGCGTGGTGAACTAGAGTGTGATGGTCTACTAATTGATTATTATCAATAATAGTAACTCCATTCATTGTGGAATCAATAGATTGATCATTTTGATAAAAATTCAAATTATTTCTAGTCAATTTACCTCCAAATGAAAAGGTATGTACTTTGACATTGCTGTCTCTTTTTTGTGATATATAAGTATTGTCAATTAAACTAGAAGTAATAACGTCATTTTGAATTTTATAGTAATCAATTTTTGCATTTTTTTCAGCAAAAATTTCAGTAACTGAATTAGTAAAGATTGGATTAAGGGTTAAGCTCTGATGGCTTTCAATTATTTCAACTTCAGAATTTTCTTCTACTACAACTAAGTTTCGTGGCTGAAGCATTAAAGAAGCTTCATTTCCAGTCGCAAAATGAATTATTTCAATAGGCTTTTCAAGAACAATGTTTTTAGGAATATGTATGTAGACTCCTTCTTTAGAAAATGCAGTATTTAAAGATGTCATGGAATCTTCAGAATTAGCAGATTTATTGAAATATTTTTTAATGATTTTAGAATATTTAGATTTATTTAGCCCCGCAGACATTATACATATATCCATTCCTTCGTGACTAGTTTGAGACAAAAAAGGATCAAAAAAACCATCAACAAACACAATTTTATATGATTCAATATTGTCAATAAAAAAATCTTTAACTTTTTTAAAATCAAGAACATTTTTTTTCTTAGAAAAAATGGTATAATCTTCTTTAATTATTTGATTAAGGGAAGTGTATTTCCAGCTTTCTAATTTTCTATTTGGGAAACCTAATTCTTCAAATTTTTTAATAGCTTTTGTCCTTATTCCATGAACGGACGAATTAATGTCTGTATCTAATTCAAAAGCTAAAAAAGACGATATTAATTTTTCTGTTAATTGCATTTATTAATTTATTTAATCCAGTCGTATCCTTTTTCTTCTAATTCGTGAGCAAGTTCTTTCCCACCAGATTTTACAATTTTTCCTTCATGTAACACGTGAACATAGTCAGGCACTATATAATCCAAAAGCCTTTGATAGTGAGTTATAACAATTACTGCATTATTTTTATTTTTTAATTTATTAACTCCACTGGCTACAATTTTTAAGGCATCAATGTCTAATCCAGAGTCAGTTTCATCTAAAATAGATAAACTCGGCTCTAACATTGCCATTTGAAAAATTTCATTTCTTTTTTTCTCTCCTCCTGAGAACCCTTCATTAAGCGACCTGGACAGGAATTTTGAATCAATTGCAAGCATAGCAGCTTTTTCTCTTATTTTTTTAAGCATTTTACTGGCTGACATTTCATTTTCTCCCCTGGCTTTTAAATTAGAGTTAATAGCAGTTTTTATAAAGTTAGTAACTGTGATTCCTGGAATTTCTATGGGATATTGAAATGATAAAAAAATTCCCCTGTGAGATCTCTCTTCAGGAGCTAATTCTATAATATTTTCCCCTTTAAATAAAATATCCCCTTTGTCTATGTCATAGGATTCGTTTCCAGCTATAGCTGACGATAAAGTACTTTTTCCAGATCCGTTAGGGCCCATTATTGCATGTACTTCTCCAGCTCTAACATCTAAATTGATTCCGTTTAGGATTTTTTTTCCTTCAATACTAACATGTAAATTGTCTATTGATAACATTTTTTTATTTTAATAATTTAACCTACTGATCCTTCCAAGGAAATTTCTAATAATTTTTGAGCTTCTACAGCAAATTCCATGGGAAGTTTATTTAACACTTCTTTGCTAAATCCGTTGACAATTAATGCAATAGCTTTTTCGGTATCTATTCCTCGTTGATTACAATAGAAAATTTGATCTTCTCCAATTTTACTTGTAGAGGCTTCATGCTCTATCATTGCTGACTTATTTTTTGCTTCGATATATGGGAAGGTATGAGCTCCACATTTATTACCCATTAAAAGAGAATCGCATTGAGAAAAATTTCTAGCATTTTCAGCTTTAGCATTAACCTGAACCAGCCCTCTATAGCTATTTTGAGATTTACCAGCGGAAATTCCTTTAGAAATTATCGTACTTTTTGTGTTTTTTCCAAGATGAATCATTTTAGTCCCTGTATCTGCTTGTTGATAATTATTAGTTACAGCTATCGAGTAAAACTCACCAATACTATTATCTCCTTTTAGTATGCATGAGGGGTATTTCCAAGTAACGGCGGATCCAGTTTCAACTTGTGTCCAAGATATTTTAGAATTTTTATGACATATTCCTCTTTTAGTCACAAAGTTGTACACCCCACCTTTCCCATTTTTATTTCCAGGAAACCAATTTTGAACAGTAGAATATTTTATTTCTGCGTTATCTAATGCTACAAGCTCAACTACAGCTGCATGTAATTGATTTTCGTCACGAGATGGTGCGGTACACCCTTCTAAATAGCTAACATAACTATCTTGGTCAGCAATCACTAGAGTTCTTTCAAATTGCCCAGTACCTGCTTGATTTATTCTAAAGTATGTGGATAATTCCATTGGGCACTTAACTCCTTTTGGTATGTAACAAAAAGATCCATCGGAAAATACAGCTGAGTTTAATGCGCTATAAAAGTTATCCTTCTGAGGAATTACGCTACCCAAATATTTCTTTACAAGATCAGGATATTCTTTTATTGCTTCAGAAATAGAACAAAAAATAATCCCTTTTTTGGAAAGAGTTTCTTTAAAAGTTGTTGCTACTGAAACAGAATCAACAACTATATCAACTGCTACGCCAGCAAGTTTCTTTTGTTCATTTATTGAAATACCAAGTTTATCGAAAGTTTTTAATAATTCTGGGTCCACTTCATCTAAACTATCATATTTATCTTTTGATTTAGGAGCTGAGTAATAAGATATTTTTTGAAAATCAGGCTTTATATATTTAACATTTGACCAATCTGGTTCTTCCATTTTTTTCCAAGCCTCATATGCTCTAAGCCTCCATTGTGTCATCCAATTTGGTTCTTCTTTTCTTTTTGAAATAGCTCTAATCACATTTTCGTTTAACCCGACGGAAAATGTATCTGCTTCAATATCAGTTACAAATCCATATTCATATTCTTGGGTTTCTAATTCCTTTTTTAATTCTTCTTCTGTATATGCCATTTTTATTTTTTTTAAAGAGAAAAACTTTCTCCACATCCACAAGTTCTACTTGCATTGGGGTTATTAAAAACAAATCCTTTGCCGTTAAGTCCGCCAGAAAACTCCAAAGTAGTTCCTATTAGGTATAAAAAACTTTTGTTATCAACAATTATTTTAACTCCATTATCTTCATATAGTTTATCCTGTGAACTCAACAAGGAATCAAATTTTAAATCATAAGAAAGGCCTGAGCAACCTCCGCTTTTTACACCAACTCTAACATAATCTGAGGAGCTGTCAAAACCATCTGCTTCCATTAACTTTTTAACCTCAATTTTAGCTTGTTCAGAAACTTTTATCATATTTTTTAAAACACTAAATATTCTGCAAATATAACTCATTTGTCATTCTTTACCATGTAGAGACGACAAATAGTTCTATTTTAGAATTATACTAAATTATTAGGTTTAGAAATAACTTCATTTAATATATATTTGAAAAAAAAACATCTTTTTTGAGTAATAAAAAACCAAAGCCGAAACTTACAAAATTATCAGAATTAGGAGAATTCGAAGTTATTAATCATATTACAAAAGACTTTAGTGTTAAAAACACATCTTCTATTGAGGGGATCGGAGATGATGCTGCAATTTTAGATTTTCAAAACAAACAAGTTTTAATCTCAAGCGATATGTTGGTTGAAGGAGTACATTTCGATTTAAGCTACATGCCACTTAAGCATTTAGGTTATAAATCAGTAGTTGCAAATCTTTCAGATATATACTCAATGAATGCAATTTGCACTCAAATTACTGTAAACATAGCTGTTTCTAACAGGTTTGCTTTGGAATCTTTAGACGAATTGTATTTTGGAATTAATGCGGCATGTAAAAAATTTGGAGTTGATTTGGTAGGAGGTGATACCACGAGCTCTAACAAGGGATTGATCATTAGTATTACATCAGTTGGTGCTTTAGACTCCAAATCAATAGTAAAAAGATCAGGAGCCAAATTAAATGACTTAATAGTCGTCAGTGGAGATATAGGTAGCGCATACATGGGTCTTCAAGTTTTAAAAAGAGAAAAAGAAGTTTTTAAAGTCAACCCTAGAAATCAGCCAGATTTATCTCAATATAAATATTTAGTTCAAAGACAGTTAAAGCCTGAAGCAAGAAAAGACATCATAGATTTTTTTTATAGCGTTAATTTAGTCCCGACTTCAATGATTGATATTAGCGATGGTCTATCCTCAGAAATAATACATATTTGTAATAGTTCAAAAGTAGGATGTGATATTTATGAAGATAAAATTCCAGTTAGTGAAGAGCTAATGTCTAGCTGTGAAGAGTTTAATTTAAACTCGACAACTGTAGCTTTAAGTGGAGGAGAAGATTATGAGTTGTTATTTACAATTAATCAAAAAGATTTTGATAAAATTAAAAATAATGCTGACTTTAGTGTAATTGGCCATGTTAATAGCTTGAAAAAAGGTGTTAATTTAGTAACAAAAGCACAACAAAAAATTCCAGTTACGTCAAGGGGCTGGAAATCATTTTAAATTCATAAGTGATTCAATTTCTTCAATTTCTATTGGAATGTTTTTCATTAAATTAATTGGATTTCCGCTTTTTTGAACTACGACATCGTCTTCAAGCCTTATCCCAAAACCTTCTTTTTTTATGTAAATACCAGGCTCAACTGTAAAAACATTATTGGCTTGAATTGGATAATTTATGTCTCCGTAATCATGTGTGTCCAGACCTAAATGATGAGAAGTTCCATGTGTGAAAAATTTTTTAAAAGCAGGATTTGATTTAGTCTGATTTTGAATGTCAGATTTATCCAATAGTCCTAACTTTAATAATTCAGATGTCATTATTTTACCTACTTCAGAATGATGATCTTTCCATAAAATACCTGGTGTTAATAAATTTGTTGCTTCATTTTTTACCCTTAGTACTGAATTGTAAACTTCTTTTTGACGTTTATTATATTTTCCAGAAACTGGAATTGTTCTAGTCATATCGCTAGAATAATTAGCATATTCAGCTCCTACATCTAATAAAATAAGATCCCCATTTTTACATATATTGTTGTTTTCAATATAATGGAGAATATTAGAATTTTTCCCTGATGCTATAATTGGTTGATAAGCAAATTTTCGTGATCTATTTTTTAAAAATTCATGAGAAAATTCAGCTTCAATTTCATATTCCCAAATTCCAGGTTTTACAAAGCCTAAAACTCTTTTAAAGCCTTTTTCAGTTATTTTACAAGCCTGTCGAATCAGCTCAATTTCAATTGGATCTTTTACCGCCCTTAGTCTCTGAAGAATTGGATTACTTCTTTTAATATTTTTATTAGGATATTTCTTTTGAATCCATTTGTTGAATCTCGCTTCTCTGGTTTCAGTTACTACTTTGGCCCTGTAATGCTCGTTAGTATTTATATAAATATTTTCTACTGAAACAATTAATTTTTTAATTATTTTTTCTAAATCATCAAGCCAATATACCGTCTTGATGCCAGAAATTTTAAAAGCTTTTTCTTCATTGAGTTTTTCACCTTCCCAGTGAGTCAACGTTTCGTTAGGTTTTTTTAAAAAAAGGATTTCTTGAGTGTTAGAATCCCTTTTGTTTTTAAGTAAAAGCAAAACACTTTCTTCTTGATCAATTCCTGATAAATAAAAAATATCTCGATGTTGCTCAAATGGAAGTGTAGTGTCGGCACTTACTGGATATAAATCATTAGAGTTGAAAAAAACAATACTTTTAGGAATCATTTTTTTTAAAAAATTTCTTCTATTCTTCACAAATAATGAGTTGTTGATTTTAGAGTACTTCATATTAAAAAGGAATTAAATCTCAAAAATAGTATATTTAATATATCTTAAATTTTATTTAATATTAAATCTTTGTCCAATGAAAAATCTATTAAAGTTTTTTTTCTTTTCTTTTCCAGTTTTATTTTTTGCTCAAACAAGCACAGATCCTAATAAAGTAATTGAAGGGTTGGCTTTACAAGCAGAATTGATGAAAAATTCGATTGTAAAAAACATAAAATTTGAGAATATAGGCCCTAGTGTTATGAGTGGACGAGTTTCTGATATTGAAGTAAACCCTTTAAATCCAAAAGAGTTTTATGTAGCGTATGCGTCAGGAGGTTTGTGGTATACAAATAATAATGGCAATACATTTGACCCCATTTTCGATAACGCAAATACTCAAAACATTGGTGATTTTGCTGTAGATTGGAAAAATAATATAATAATTGTAGGTACAGGCGAAAACAATTCATCAAGATCTTCTTATGCTGGAATTGGAATTTTAAAATCAGTTGATAATGGAAAAAGTTGGATCAATATTGGACTCAATGATTCTCATCACATTGGAAAAGTGAAGATTAATCCAAAAAATAGTGATGAAATTATTGTAGGTGTAGTAGGGCATTTGTACTCTAAAAATTCTCAAAGAGGAGTATTTAAAACAAAGGACGGAGGAAAAAATTGGGTAAAGACCCTTTACATTGATGAAGATACAGGAATCATTGACCTAGATATAAATCCAAATGATTTTAACATTCAATTTGCTACATCTTGGCAAAGAGAGAGGTCCTCATGGAACTTTAAAGGAGACGGAGAAAAATCAGCTATTTATAAATCAAATGATGCTGGAGAAACCTGGAGTCTTATTTCAACCAAACAAAGTGGTTTCCCAAATGGTAAAGGGACTGGAAGAATTGGTATTTCTATTTTTGATAACAACACAATTTATGCTATCATTGACAACCAGTTAAGACGTCCAAAAGAAAAAAACATAGTTACAAATGGTATCGATAAAACTCAATTTGAGACAATGAGTTCAATTGAATTTGAGAACTTGAATGACACGGATTTAAATAAATTTTTAAAAAATAATGGTTTTCCCAAGCAATATGATGCTATTAAAGTAAAAGAATTAATTAAATCAAGAGAAATTTTCCCGAAAGATCTTAAAAGTTTTTTAGACGATGCTAATTCAGTTATGTTTGAAACACCAATAATTGGTGCAGAAATTTACAGAAGTGATGATGGTGGCGTTAGTTGGGCAAAAAAAAATTCCGATTATTTAGGTAGTTTGTATAATACATATGGGTATTATTTTGGAAGAATTCATGTTTCACCCGTAAATAAAGAGCATATATTCATATATGGTGTACCAATTTTAAAATCTTTAGACGGAGGAATTACTTACAAATCGATAGATTATGACAATCTGCATGCCGATCACCATGATTTGTGGATTAATCCCAAAGATCCAGAGCATTTAATTAATGGAAATGACGGAGGAGTTAACATGAGCTATGATGGAGGTGAAAATTGGATAAAGCTTAATCAGCCTAATGTTGGACAGTTTTATGCTATTAATGTTGATAATAGTAAGCCTTACAATGTTTATGGTGGGCTTCAAGACAATGGAGTATGGATGGCTAAAAGTTCTTCAAAAGAAAGTTTAAGGTGGCACCAAAGTGGTCATAACAATTGGACTTCTATCATGGGAGGAGATGGCATGCAAATTCAAATAGATAATCGAGATTCTAATATTATTTACACTGGTTATCAGTTTGGTTCATATTTTAGAATAGATAATAATCTTAGTAGAAGATACTATATAAAGCCAAAACATGATTTAGGGGAAAATAAATTAAGGTTTAATTGGCAGACTCCGATACTTCTCTCTTATCACAATCAAGACATCCTTTATTTTGGAAGTAATAAGCTTCACGTTTCTTTAAACAAGGGGGATGATTGGTCATTTAAATCTAGGGATTTAACAAAAGGATTGAAAAAGGGAAATGTACCATATGGGACATTAACAACAATTGATGAGTCAATTTTTAAATTTGGTAAAATAGTAGTTGGTTCAGATGATGGATTAATTAATTTAACTACAGATGGAGGAAATACTTGGAAAATTATTTCAGAAAAACTACCTCAAAATTTATGGGTAAGTAGAGTTGTTTTTTCAAAACATAGTAAAAACAGAATTTATATTTCGTTAAATGGTTATAGATATGATGATTTTAACACATATATTTTTATGACAGATGATAACGGGTTTAGTTGGAAGTCTATTGCTGGAAACATGCCATTATCTCCAGTAAATGTAATTAAAGAAGATCCGTTTTATGAAAATTTAATTTATGTTGGAACTGATAATGGGGCATACATAAGTTTTAATAAGGGGGTAAGATGGGAACCTTTTGTGAGTGGTTTAAATAAAGTTGCAGTACATGATATTGTTATTCAAAGTGAGAAAAAAGATATACTATTAGGTACTCACGGACGATCTATTTACAAAACTAGTTTGCTTGATATTTATAATTATTTAGATAATATTTCTAAAAGTAAAGACGGCATAGTATATATGATTGAGGACATGAATTATTGTCAAAGGTGTGGAACAAAAAGAAATAGCTGGGATAGTTATGTGGATTCAAAATTAAAATTTACTTTGTTTTCTAAAAAAAATCTAACAACAACTTTAGTTTTGTTTGAAAATGATATTAAGATTTATGAAAGTAAAATAAATTTAGAAGCAGGATTTCAAGAAATTGAATTAAACACAGATTACTCAAAAAAAGCTATAAAATCAATTTATAAAAGCAATAAAAAGTCAAATTTAAAAGAAACAAAAAACGGAAAATATTATTTTAGAAAAGGTAAGTATAATTTGAAGATTGGAAATTATTCAGAATCATTCCATATTAAATAATTTTTAATTTTTATTTAAATCGTAACACTTCTTATGTTAAATTTGTAACACATTAATATAATCTTTGTTTGTAAATAATGGGCATAAAACTAGATTCATCAATAATACGTAAAGTTGCAATGGCGCTTTCAGGATTATTTCTAATAATTTTTTTAACACAACATTTTATTATTAATATTACCTCAGTTATTAGTCCAGAGATATTCAATATGTTGTCTCACTTTATGGGAAATAATTTTTTTGTCCAGTTTATTGCTCAGCCAATTCTTATTGTGGGAGTGCTTTTCCATTTTATAATGGGTTTCTATTTAGAATGGCAAAACCGTTCAGCCAGATCAGTTAAATACGTGGTATACAAGGGGAGTGCTAACTCCACATGGATTTCTAGAAATATGATTGTATCTGGGGCAGTTGTTCTTTCCTTTTTAGTTTTACATTTTTATGATTTTTGGATTCCAGAAATGAAGTATAAGTATTATGACTTTTTAGCTGAAGACCCTAACAGATATCACGAAGAATTAGTACATAAATTTAACGACCCAATTAAGGTTGTATTGTATTGCATTTCTTTTTTCTTCCTTGCTTTGCATTTGCTTCATGGATTTGCTTCATCATTCAAATCTTTGGGCACTGATAGTAGGTATTATGACTCAATTGACTTCTTAACTAAAATTTATGCCATAGGTATCCCATTAGGATTTTGCTTTATAGCTATTTTCCACTTAATAAGTAATATTGTAACACATTAAATTAAAAAATAAGTATGTCAATTATCAATAAAAATTTTATTTTTTATAATCCTAATAAATATTTTTACAGAATCGAGTATACTTTTTTTATATTATTAATGTGTTATTTTATGTGTTATTTTTTGTTCTCTTATTTTTTCATATTACTTTTATATCTTCGTAACACATTTTATTATGAATAGAATAACTTATTCCTTAAATTATAGAAAACCCAAGGATGAATACAATCCTAATGATGAGCTTATGGTCTGCTTAAGGTATTTTCATAAAAATTCAACAAATGATAAAGGTAAAATCATAAAGAAAAGTACTGGTATAAAATGTAAATTATCAGATTGGGATACTGATTGGCATAAAAATCCTGATAGATACCCAATTAAAGATTCTGACAAACTTTTTCTTAAAAAAAATAAATCCTTAAAAGTAAAGGCTAAAGCGTTTAAGTATTTTGTTTCTAATATCGAATCCACTAAACATAATGAATCTTTCTCACTTAATTCTAGTGAACCCTACGGCCCAATTGCAGATAAGTGGACTACTCACAAAAATAATATCCGGTTAGTAAGCCCTGCCAATAAAAGATTAATTGATGTGATTGTTGTAGGAACAGGCTTAGCCGGAGGTTCTGCCTCGGCTACTTTAGCTGAACTTGGATATAATGTTAAATCTTTTTGTTTTCAAGACTCACCAAGAAGAGCTCATTCTATTGCTGCTCAAGGTGGAATAAATGCTGCAAAAAATTATCAAGGTGATGGGGATTCTACTTTTCGTTTATTTTATGACACGGTAAAAGGTGGAGATTATAGATCCCGTGAATCTAACGTGTACAGGTTAGCCGAAGTTTCAACAAATATTATTGATCAGTGTGTTGCTCAAGGAGTTCCATTCGCCAGAGAATACGGTGGTTTGTTAGATAATAGGTCTTTTGGAGGAGTCCTAGTTTCACGAACTTTTTATGCTAAAGGACAAACTGGACAGCAACTTTTACTTGGAGCTTATTCTGCAATGAATCGTCAAATTGCCAGAGGTAAAATTGAAATGTTTAATAGACATGAAATGTTAGATATTGTTAAAGTCGATGGAAAAGCCAGAGGGATCATAACTAGAAATTTAATAAACGGAAAAATAGAACGTCATTCTGCGCACGCGGTTGTTATAGCTTCAGGTGGGTATGGCAATTTATTTTTTCTTTCAACTAACGCCATGGGAAGTAATGTTTCTGCAACGTGGAAAATTCATAAAAAAGGAGCTTTTTTTGCAAATCCGTGTTTTACTCAAATTCATCCAACTTGTATTCCTGTCTCTGGTGATCATCAGTCTAAATTAACCTTAATGTCAGAATCTTTAAGAAATGATGGACGTATCTGGGTTCCTAAAAAATTAGAAGACGCTAAGTCTATTAGAGAGGGAAAAATTAAACCAACTGAACTGGCAGAAAACCAAAGAGATTATTATTTAGAAAGAAGATATCCTGCTTTTGGAAATCTTGTTCCAAGAGATGTAGCTTCTAGGGCGGCAAAGGAACGTTGTGATGCAGGTTACGGGATTAATAAAACCGGAGAAGCTGTTTATTTAGATTTTGAAGCAGCAATTATAAGGTACGGGAGAGAAAAAGCTCACCTCAAGGGTTTAAACGAAAATGATAAAGAATTAGTAAAAGAATTAGGCAGAAAAGTAATTAAATCAAAATATGGTAATCTTTTTCAGATGTATGAAAAAATTGTAGATCAAAATCCTTATCACACTCCTATGATGATTTACCCAGCTGTTCATTACACGATGGGAGGAATTTGGGTAGATTACAATTTGATGACAACTATCCCTGGATGTTTCGCTATTGGGGAAGCTAATTTTTCAGATCATGGTGCTAATAGACTGGGAGCATCTGCACTAATGCAAGGTCTAGCTGATGGGTATTTCGTTCTCCCTTACACAATAGGTGATTATCTGGCGGACGATATTAGGACAGGCCCTATACCAACTGATTTACCAGAATTTGAGCAGGCAGAGGAATTGGTATTAGATAAAATAAAAAATTTGCTAGAAAATCAAGGTTCAAAAACGGTAGATCATTACCATAAAATACTAGGTAAAATTATATGGAATAAATGCGGAATGTCTAGAAATGCAAAAGAATTGAAAGAAGCTATTGTTGAGATTCAAGAGTTAAGAGCTGATTTTTATAAAAATGTTTTTGTTCCGGGAACTAATGAATCATTTAATGAGCCTCTAGCTAAAGCCTTAAGGGTTGCAGATTTTTTAGAATTAGGTGAGTTATTTGCCAAAGATGCATTAGAAAGAACAGAATCGTGTGGAGGACATTTTAGAGAGGAGTCTCAAACACCAGAAGGGGAGGCTATGAGAGATGACAAAAATTTTACTTTTGTATCTGCTTGGGAACATACAGGTATCCCCAGCAATGCAAAATTACATAAAGAGCAGCTCTCTTATAAAAATGTTGAATTAAAAACTAGATCATATAAATAGTTATGAATTTAACATTAAAAATATGGCGCCAAGAAAATGCTGATTCAACAGGAAAAATGGTTTCTTACCAAATTGATAATGTTTCGCCTGATATGTCATTTCTTGAAATGATGGATGTTCTTAACGAGGAATTAATGATCAAGGGAATAGATCCAGTTGCTTTTGATCATGATTGCAGAGAAGGAATATGTGGTTCTTGTTCTATGTTTATAAATGGAGAAGCTCATGGACCAGACAGATATGTAACTACATGTCAATTACACATGAGAAAATTTAAAGATGGAGATACAATATATATAGAACCTTTTAGAGCTAAAACCTTTCCTGTTATTAAAGACTTAGTTGTAGACAGAACTGCTTTTGATAGAATCCAACATTCAGGAGGCTTCATTTCGGTAAACACATCTGGAAATACTCAAGATGCAAATTCCATTCCTATAGAAAAAGCTAATGCTGATAAGGCTTTTGATGCCGCCACTTGCATTGGATGTGGTGCTTGTGTAGCAACTTGTAAGAATTCCAGCGCAATGTTATTTGTTTCTGCCAAAGTTTCTCAATTTGCTTTATTGCCCCAGGGAGAAGTAGAAGCTACTGATAGAGTTTTAAATATGGTTAAGCAAATGGATGACGAAGGTTTTGGAAATTGTACAAATACAGGAGCTTGTCAAGTAGAATGCCCAAAAGGAATTTCATTGGATAACATAGCACGAATGAACAGAGAATTAGTTAAAGCTCAGTTAAAAAAATAACTTAGTCTAAAATTATCTTTTCTTCTAAAATCCAGTTTGCTCTAACTGTAATTTCTTCTTCAAAATGAAATGTTTTTTCAGGATTTAGTCTTTTTAAAAACACCCCAGGATCCCATTTTTTATTTTTATTTTCATCAATTATCGCTTTTAAATAATATTTTCCTGGACTTAGATTCTCAAAGATGCATGGATCAAAAGAAGAGTTCAGTATTTTTTCTCTTAAAATTTTTTCATCTGGATCGGTCAATTGTACAATAACAGGATAGCTTTTTGTGTTTTGAACCGTCAACTTGATAGTCCCATAATCAGATCTACTTTTTGTTGAGAAATCAAATTTTAATGTATCATTAGTAGATCCTAAAAAGTCTATTAATGCGTTAGGTAGCAATGCTAATTTATATTTGTCGTTTGGCAGCATTTCGAAATCAAAAATTACATCTAAATTATTTTCGGCAATTTTAGTCTCAAAGGAAATAGATAAGGAGTCCTTATTTTTCAAAGAAATCAAATCATTATTGATATTAGAAATAGGAATATTACTGTAAAGTTTAAATGAATCATTCAAGTTTATAGTACCTTTTTTAGAAGGAGTAATTATTAAAGAATCCTTTTCTTTTTCTTTATATTTAACAGTATAGGTATCTTTTTTATCATTACTCTTTACTATAAAACGTAATGAATCATATTTAATATTGCTAAACCAATAATTTAATGTGTCTGTTTCTCTATTTTTAGTTACAATTGATTTAAAACCATTAGTAAAGCTGTCAATTAATTCTATTTCGACATTCTTATAATCCCCAATAAAACCAAAACTTATTTTATTATTTGTTTCAACAAAAGGTCTAGAACTTTTGAAATCAATTTTTTCTTTAAAAATATCAATATCAAGTTCTTTTTCAGTTGGAATTTCAATAAAATCTTTTAAAAACCCAATCTCTTCAATACTTGGGTCAAACTTGTAATTACTATTTATATCATTTAATGCTATCAAAAGATATTTCCCTTTTTTTAAATTACTTATTTCAAAATAAGTACTGTCAAGGGTACTGCCTACGTAAGTTGGAAGAGAATTATATACTATAGAATCGGAATAGTTTTCATCCACAACATATAGAAGAGTGCTTATAAATTCATCAGGATTTCTTTTAAACGCATTTTTAATATTTCCTGAAATCTTTAAAGAATCAATATCATTCCCAGTTGAAAAAACATATTTAAAAAAAGGCAAAACATTTCTTTCATTATTGTCGACTACGCTTTGTCCAAAGTTAAATACATAAGTAGTGTTTTTTGGCAAAACATCATTTATGTCTATTTGTATATATTTTGAAGCACCAGATTGAGGAGAAATAGTATATAAACTTTTGTCAATTGGAGGGGAAACAACTAATTGTTTTCGAAAGTCGTCTAGTTTAATATACTCATTAAAGTATAAACGTATTCTTTTTTCATCAAAATTAATAGAATTTTCTTCAGGAATAGCATTAATTAAAACTGGAGGACTTTCATCCTTTGGCCCACCATCAGGTATTCCTCTTATTGCACATTGTGTTAAAAAAAGAATAAAAAAGGCTAAAAAAATATTTTTAATGTAATTCATAAAACGTATTGAACTTTACGCAAATTAACAATTATTTTAAGCTATTTCCATTAAAATAATATAAATAGAATTTATTAAAATATAACTACTATTTTTGCTATTATGACATCTGAAGAAAAATTTAAAAAAGTTATATCACACGCTAAAGAATATGGTTTTGTATTTCAATCAAGTGAAATTTATGATGGGCTTAGTGCCGTCTATGATTATGGTCAAAATGGAACTGAGCTTAAAAATAATATTAAAGATTATTGGTGGAAAGCTATGGTTCAGTTGAATGATAATATTGTTGGAATTGATTCCTCAATTTTAATGCATCCCAAAATTTGGAAAGCGTCTGGACATGTAGATGCTTTTAATGATCCATTAATTGACAATAAGGACTCAAAAAAAAGATATAGAGCGGATGTCTTAATAGAGGATTACATCTCTAAAATTGAATCGAAAGTTAATAAAGAAATATTTAAAGCGGAAAAAAGGTTTGGGAGCAAATTCGATCAAGATGAATTTTTAAAAACTAACAGTAGAGTTATTCAATACAGGAATAAGATAGAATCAATACAATCTAATTTTTCTAAAGCTTTAGAAAAAGAAGACTTAGTTAGCTTGAAAAACATAATAGTTGACCTTGAAATAGCCTGCCCAGTTTCAGGCTCAAAAAATTGGACTGAAGTAAAGCGATTTAATTTAATGTTTGGGACAAAATTGGGAGCTTCTAAAGATAGTAGTATGGATCTTTATTTAAGACCTGAAACAGCCCAAGGAATTTTTGTTAATTTTTTAAATGTTCAGAAATCAAGTAGATTAAAAATTCCTTTTGGAATTGCTCAAATTGGAAAAGCATTTAGAAATGAGATAGTAGCAAGACAATTTATTTTTAGAATGAGGGAGTTTGAGCAAATGGAAATGCAGTTTTTTATAAAACCAGGAACTCAAAAAGAGTGGTATATTAAGTGGAAAGAGGAAAGAATGAAGTGGCATATGTCACTGGGTTTAGGGGAAGAAAACTACAGATTTCACGATCACGAGAAATTAGCTCATTATGCAGATGCAGCTTGTGATATTGAATTTAATTTTCCTTTTGGATTTAAAGAGTTAGAGGGAATACACTCTAGAACAGATTTTGATTTATCTAATCACGAAAAATTTTCTTCAAAAAAATTAAAATATTTTGATTCTAAAAATAACGAAAGTTATATTCCATATGTTTTAGAAACTTCAATTGGTGTTGATAGAATGTTTTTAGCAGTTTTTTCAAACTCACTCTTTGAAGAAAAATTAGAAGATGGATCTGTTAGAACTGTACTTAAATTACCAACTATTTTAGCGCCAATTAAGATTGCTATTTTACCATTATTAAAAAAAGATGGATTACCAGAAATTGCAAAAAACCTTCATGAAAAATTAAAAATAGAATATACTGTAAGTTATGATGAAAAAGATGCAATTGGCAGAAGATATAGAAGACAAGACGCGCTAGGGACTCCTTTTTGTGTTACTGTGGACCATAAGTCAAAGGAAGATAATACTTTCACCTTAAGAGAAAGAGATTCAATGATTCAAGAGAGATTGAGCTTTAAGGAATTATTAAAGAAAATGGAGTCAACTGTCTCTGTTAAATCTTGGATATAAACATTAATGAAAATATATTCTTACAATGTCAATGGGATTAGGGCAGCTATTAGAAAAGGTTTCTTAGAATGGCTACTTGAATATAATCCAGATATCATTTGTCTTCAAGAAATAAAAGCCAATACTGATCAATTAGATTTAGATCTGTTTAACAAAATTGGTTATAAATATAATTATTGGTTCTCTGCCCAAAAAAAAGGGTATAGTGGAGTAGCAGTACTTTCAAAACACAAGCCCTTGTCCATAAAATATGGTACTGGAATAGACCATATGGATTTTGAGGGAAGAAATTTAAGATTAGATTTTGAAAAATTTTCTGTAATGAGTTTATATTTACCCTCTGGAACTAATGTGCAAAGGTTAGGTTATAAATTTAAGTATATGAAAGAATTTCACAATTATATTATGGAATTAAAAAAAACAGTTCCTAATTTAATAATTTGTGGAGATTACAATATATGTCATGAGCCTATAGATATTCATGATCCAATTAGAAACGCTAAAGTGTCTGGGTTTTTGCCAGAGGAGAGACTTTGGATTACTAGATTTATCAATTCAGGATTTATAGATTCTTTTAGGTATTTAAATTCAAAACCTAATTGTTACAGTTGGTGGAGTTATAGAGCTAATTCTAGATCAAATAATAAAGGTTGGAGAATAGATTACAATATGGTAAGTGAAGCTTTAAAACCCTATATTAAATCTTCTTATATATTGAACGAAGTTGTTCATTCGGACCACTGTCCTATTGCAGTTGAATTAAAATTTTAATCGATGAAATACACTTATTTACCAAATACTGACATAAAAGTTAGTAAAATTTGTCTAGGCACTATGACCTTTGGCAACCAAAATACTATAGAAGAATCTGAAGAACAAATGGATTATGCTTTAGATAGAGGTGTTAATTTTTTTGATACAGCTGAGCTTTATCCTGTTCCTGCAAGTCCTGAAAGATATGCAGATACTGAAAAAATTATTGGCAATTGGATGAAAAAAAAATTTAACAGAGACAAAATTATTTTAGCAACTAAAATTGCAGGTCCTGGTGATTACACTAAACATATTAGAACCACAGGATTTAGTGAACAGTCTTTGTTTGAGGCTGTTGATGGGAGTCTCAAAAGACTTAAAACAGATTATATCGATTTATATCAACTTCATTGGCCTGAAAGATTAACCAATACTTTTGGACAAAGAGGTTATAGACACTTCGATAATGATAAGTGGGAGGATAATTTTGAAAAAATTCTATATTCATTAAAAAAATTAATTGATTTAGGCAAGATTAGACACGTAGGTCTTTCAAACGAAAATCCTTGGGGTTTTATGAAATTTTTAGAATTATCTAAAAAAAGTTTACCTAAAATGATAACGATACAAAACCCATATTCTTTATTAAACAGACTTTTCGAAATAGGGAATGCAGAAATATGCATGAGAGAAAATACAGGTTTACTTGCCTATTCTCCATTGGGATTTGGTGTTTTGAGTGGAAAATATTTGGATGGGAAAATGCCTAAAGACAGTAGACTTAAACTTTTCCCGAATTTGAGTAGATTCGCTGGTGAACAATCAATGAATGCTACTGAAATGTATATGAAAATTGCAAATAAACATAGAATTTCTCTTACTCATATATCATTAGCTTTTGTTAATAGCCGTCCTTTTGTTACAAGTAATATCATCGGAGCCTCTAAGCTTATTCAATTAAAAGAAAACATTGATAGTATCAATATTCATTTGAGTGAGGATGTGTTAAAAGAAATTGAAAAGGTTCAGTCATTAATTCCTAATCCTGCTCCTTAAACAAATTTTTTATTAACTCTTCAATTCTAGAATATTTTAGAATTTTTATTTTTTTAGGGACTTTAGAAATTTTTGTGGCGTCACTTACAATCAAGAATTTAAAACCCAGTTTTTCTGCTTCGTTTATTCTTTGGTCAATTTTAGAAATATTTCTAAGCTCACCAGAAAGACCAATTTCCGCAGCAAAACAAACTCCTTTTGGAACAGCAATATTTATATTACTAGATAATATTGCTGCTATTACTGCTAAATCAATTGCAGGATCTTCAATTTTTATTCCCCCTGTTATATTTAAAAAAACATCTTTTGTTGCTAAATTAAACCCTGCTTTTTTTTCCAAAACAGCCAATAACATGTTAAGTCTTTTAGAATTAAAGCCAGTGGTACTTCTCTGTGGAGTCCCATAAACTGCAGTGCTGACTAGAGCTTGAATTTCGATCATTATAGGCCTAATTCCCTCAATAGTTGCAGAAATTGCATTTCCACTCAAAGGATCTTTATTGTTTGAGAGTAGTAATTCACTAGGATTATTTACTTGCCTTAAACCATCGTTAAGCATTTCATAAATGCCTATTTCAGCTGTTGAACCAAATCTATTCTTTTTTGACCTTAATATCCTATAAATATGATTTCTATCGCCTTCAAAATGTAATACTACATCAACCATATGCTCTAAAATCTTTGGTCCAGCAATTCCCCCATCCTTTGTAATATGCCCAACCATGATCACTGGAATATTAGTTTTTTTAGCATATTTCAAGAAATGTGAAGAAGATTCTTTTATTTGAGATACACTTCCTGGACTACTATCTATTGAGTCAGTTTGCAAAGTTTGAACAGAGTCGATTATAATTAGAACAGGAATAATAGAATTGACTTGTTGAATAATTTTTTCAACATTAGTTTCATTTAATATAAAACATGTTTCAGAATTAGAATTAATTCTGTCAGCTCTTCGTTTGATTTGCTGTTGGCTTTCTTCTCCAGAAATGTAAAGTACATTTTTTTGTAAAAGAAGAGAAATTTGTAAGAGTAAAGTAGATTTTCCAATTCCTGGCTCCCCTCCAATTAAAACGAGAGATCCAGGGACAATACCTCCACCTAAAACCCTGTTAAGTTCTAAATCTTTTAAATCTAACCTTGGATTATTTGATGTATCAATTTCATTTATTTTAGCAGGCTTGGAAGAAGATTGTATTTTAGTTAAACCTAAAGGATTTTTTTTTGGATTTTGAATAACTTCTTCTACTAATGTATTCCATTCTTTGCAAGAACCGCATTGTCCTAACCATTTAGGGTATTGAGTTCCACAATTTTGACAAAAAAAAGCTGTTTTTAAATTTGACATCAATTAAAAATATTTTAATCAGAATTTTTATTTAATATAGGCAAAAAAACGAAGGATAAAGAACCGAGAACAACTATCATTAAGGTCTGTGATGTCCAAACTATCCACCCAAAAGCTAGTGAAACCTCATATGAAATTTCGTATTGATTTAAAACAGCAGCAATAGCCAAAGGATAGGATCCTATCCCGCCATTGGTTAGTGACATAGCAATAGCTCCCGCAACAAAAGCAATAAAAAGAGGTTCAGTCCCAAGGCTGTATGTTTCAGGCATACTAAATTTAACTATATAAAACATAAAAAAGTAAGAACCCCAAATGAAAACAGTATGTGTAAAAAACAGAGATTTATTTTCAATTTTTGAAACTGAAAAAACTCCTTTTTTTAGTCCATCAACAAAAACATAAATTTTATTAAACATCCCTTTTTTGCTAAATGACTTAAAAAAGAAAAAAGAAATTAAAATAAAAATTAGTGAAAAAAATAATAAATTAATATTTATTGAAAATTCTGGCATTTCTAGTTTGGATGAAATTGTTATTCCAATAAATATGTAGATAGATAAAATTATAACATCAATAATTCTTTCTGTAACAATTGTTCCGAAACTTTTTTCGAAGGGGATTTTTTCATAATAATGTATTATACTAGCTCTTAAAACCTCGCCAGACCTAGGCATTCCAAGATTAGATAAAAAACAACAAAAAACAGACATTACTGAGTTTAAACCATTGATTTTATAGCCCAAAGGTTTTAATAAGTATTTCCATCTAAAAGCTCTTGACAAGTGACTAAGTATACCAAAAAAAATCGATAGTAACACAAATTTATAATCTGCTTTAAAAATGGAACTCAAAATATCTAATCTGTTTTCTAGTGATGTATTTTTAAAAGAATAGTAAACAAGAAATAAGCCGAATAATAGTGGTATTATTTTTTTTAATGAGTTTTTCTTCATTTTTTAATTCAGAAAATTGTTTTCATCTGGAAAAATTAAAGTTGGATTAAATTTTCTAGCATCCTCAACACTCATTCTGGCATAACTTATAATAATAATTTTATCACCTTTATGAACTTTTCTTGCAGCGGGACCATTTAGGGTTATTTCTCCGCTATTTTTTACACCGTTAATTATATATGTCTCTAATCTCTCGCCATTATTAATATTAACAACTTGAACTTTTTCGCCAATAACCATATTTGAAGCGATAATAAGATTTTCATCAATAGTAATACTTCCAATATAATTTAAATCACAATTTGTTACAGTAACTCTGTGAATTTTTGATTTTAGGACTTCAATTTGCATCGAACAAATATAAATTAATTCAATAAAATGTTGTCAATTAATCGGACTTCATTTGCCTTAACGCAAATAAATGCTCGATAAGTTTTTTTAGGATTGATTTTGACATCAATTTCTAGTGTATTTTCATTGACTATTTCTAAATATTCAACTTCAAAATTTTTCTTTTTATTGATATTGTCAATTATTTTTTTTTGTGTCTGTATCAGGTTTAAATTTTTGAAATTTTCTTTTAAAATGTTTAAACTTTTATAAATAATTGAAGATTTCTCTCTGTTGGATTTAGAAAGTAAGTTATTTCTAGAGCTTAAAGCTAATCCATTTTTCTCTCTAATTGTAGGGCAAATTACTATTTTAACATTTATTCTCTCTATACTTATAAGCCTTTTTATAATTAGTATTTGTTGAAAATCTTTTTCTCCAAAATAAATGTTGTTTGGTTTAAATAGACTTAACAATTTGGATACTATAGTAGCAACTCCGTTAAAGTGATTTTTTCTAAATTTACCCTCCAGTTCATTATCAAGGTTTTCAAAGTCATATACTTTTATTTTTGGATTTCCATTATACATCTCACATTCTTCGGGACTAAAAACATTTATGTCCTTTGATATTTCTTTGATTAATTTTATGTCTTTATTTAAATCTTTGGGATAATTAATTAAATCTTTAGAACTATTAAATTGAGTAGGATTAATAAAAATACTTACCCAAACCACATCATTATTTTGTTTAGCTTTTTTAATCAGAGAAATGTGCCCATCGTGAAGTGAACCCATCGTAGGGACTAACCCAATTTTTTTTCTAGATTTGATATAACCGTTTACTTTAACTGTAACATTACTTTTTTTAAAATATAGAGGCATTTAATAAAATTTTAACATTCGATATAAGTGTTATAATTAATTAAATCTAACATAATTTTTGTAATTTTGCATTCTTTAATGATTGAGTTTAAAAGAAAGGGTTTCATGACTGGAAAAAAAATACTTTTCGTATCCTCGGAAGTTATACCATATCTTCCCAATAATGATATTTCAACCTTATCCTACAATTTACCTAAAATGATCAATGCTAATGGTGGTCAAACAAGGATTTTTATACCCAAGTATGGCATTATTAATGAAAGACGTCATCAATTACACGAAGTAATTAGACTCTCTGGAATGAATTTAATAATTGACGATATAGATATGCCTTTAATTATTAAAGTAGCCTCCATTCCTAAGGAAAGAATGCAAGTTTATTTTATTGATAATGATGAATATTTTAAAAATAGAGGGTTACAAACTAATGAAAATAGAAAGTTATATAATGATAATGACGAGAGAGCAATTTTTTTTGCTAAGGGTGTTATAGAAACAATAAAAAAACTCAATTGGTCACCTGATATTATTCATGTCCATGGTTGGATAGCTTATTTATTACCACTTTATATAAAAGAATATTATAAATATGAGCCAATTTTAAATAACCCAAAAGTAGTTGTATCTATTTATGGCAATGAATTAGAAGGAAATTTAAATAAGGAAATTGTTAAGAAAATACAATTTGACGAAATCAATAGTGATACTTTAAATGTTTTTAAAAACCCTACCTATTTAGATTTATCCAAAAATGCAATTTTAAATTCTGATGGAGTTGTTTTTGTAGATGATAAAGTTGATGAATCTCTTTCAAAACTTGTGAAAAAAGAAGAAAAACCACTGCTAAAATGTGGATTTAATGAAAACTTCAAAGAAGAATATCTTAATTTTTATTCTACCAAAATTCTCAATTAACCAATTGATGAAATACTATAAATTTATTTTTTTCATTATAATTATTATAACTTCTTGTAATAAAGAGTATAATAATGTTGGAACCGATTTAATAAATAATGAGTTTTTTAAAACTAGTATGGAGGAAATCCCTGTTTTTGTTAAAATGAAAAAAATACCATCTTATGTTGCCAATAATATTCAAAATTATCAGTTAGGAGTTTTAGAGGATAATATCTATGGAAAAAGTGAAGCGACATTTTTAGCTCAATTAGTACCTGAAACAGCTGAACCAGTTTTTGGTGTTTTTAGACAAGAAGATGAAATTAAAGGAAATGATAATAATGTGGCCGTAATTGACGAAGAAGAAACATTAAAAGAGGTTTTTTTAGATATACCTTTTTTTACCAATGTTGACGATAGTGATGGGGATGGAGTTATAAATTTATATGATGTTGATAGTACAGACCCTGAAAGTGACAGCGATGGAGACGGTTTATCTGACCTTTATGAAACTCAAAACGGATTGAATCCTTTAGACGCTGATACTGATGGAGATGGCATTCTAGACGGGGAAGATTTAGACTCAGTAAATCCAAATGCTGGGGAAACTATTTATGAGCTAGATTCTTTGTTAGGGAATCCCCTAGCTAAGTTTAAACTTAAAATAAGTGAACTAGATTATTATCTAAGCTCTCTAGAGCCAAACTCTAATTTAGAATCATATAAAAGATATTATTCAAATAATGAGATTGCTTCAAACTTTTCGGGTAAAATTCTTTTTAATGATGAAGTAACAATTAATTCGAAAGAGTTAGTATTTTACAATATTGATGATCCAAACACCTCTGAAATAGATGAATCAGAAAATGTAAAAGAAAAACTTTCTCCTAGAATTAGGGTGTCTCTTGACAAGGATTTCTTTCAAAAAAATATTTTAGATAAAGAAGGTTCTTATGAGTTGTCTGACAACGAAAAATTTAAAGTATTTTTTAAAGGCTTAGTAATAAAAGCTTATGATTTTTCTGATCCTTTACTCATGATTTTAAACTTTGATCAAGCAGAAATAAGATTGACATATGATTATAAAAAATATGATAAAAAGGGTACTGAAGATGACACATCAGATGATGTAATTGAAGATGAAGAATCAAGTTATTTGCTAAAAATGGGCGGTATCAAAATAAATTCATTCAAAAACGATCCTTATCCTGCTGAAATTTACTCGAATATTAATGATACCATTAACAACCCTAAGTTAGTTTACTTAAAAGGAGGTTCTGGCGTAATGGCTGAAATAGAATTGTTTAAAAATAATGAGGGTTTAGATATTTTGTCAGAGATCAGATCTAAAGAGTGGTTAATTAATGAAGCAAATTTATCAATCTATATTGATAAAAACATGTTAAATTCCAGTGGAGGAATAATTGAGCCTTCTAGACTTTATTTGTATAGTATAAAAAATAATTCACCATTACTGGACTATTTGATTGATGATACAAATGGTCCTAAAGAAACTCAAAATAAAATTATACACGGTGGCATAATTGAACTAGATAAAGACGATAAAGGACTAATGTATAAAATAAAAATAAGTGAACATGTAAAAAATATAATTAGAAAAGATTCAACGAATGTTAAACTTGGATTAGTTGTAAGTTCTGACATTACCAACTCTTTAAATACCGAATTATTCGATTCTAAATTAATGAAATATACCCCTAGATCATCTGCAACTAACCCCTTAGGAACTGTTTTAATTGGACCAAGTCCCAGTGATGAAAATTATGATAAAAGAATGAGATTAAATTTGTATTATACCAAATTAAATAATGATTAACTTTATTTTTATTCAAATTTTTCAAAACCTTTATAAATAATTATAGTTTTTAAAGTTTTTTTCTAAGTCTAGCCACAGGACATCCTATCATTTCTCTATACTTAGCAACTGTTCTTCTTGCAATTGGATAACCTTTCTTATTTATTAATTTGGTAAGTTGTTCATCAGTTAAAGGTTTTGACTTATCCTCGTTTTCTATAATATTTTTAAGCTTCTTTTTGATTTCTATGGTAGAAACTTCAATTCCTTTATCATTTGTTATACCTTCTGAAAAAAAAGATTTAATTAACTTAATACCGTAAGGTGAGTCTACATACTTACTACTTGCCACTCTGGAAATAGTTGATATGTCCATTTGAATTTTTTCAGCAATATCTTTTAAAATCATAGGTTTTAATTTGCTTTCATCGCCCGAAAGAAAATATTCTTTTTGAAAGTCCATAATAGCCTTCATAGTTAATAACAAAGTTTGGTTACGTTGATTAATTGCATCGATAAACCATCTAGCAGCATCTAATTTTTGTTTTATGAATATTACTGCATCTTTTTGAGATTTAGAGGCTTTAACTGTTTCTCTATATCCAGATAACATATTTTTATATTCATTTGAAACGTGAAGTTCAGGGGCATTTCTTGAGTTTAATGTAAGATTAAGCTTGTTCTCAATTATTTCAATTGAAAAATCTGGAATTATACTTGAATTAATTTTAGTTGACTCTGAGAAAGCAGCCCCAGGTTTTGGATTTAATTTTTCGATTTCCTTAACGGCATCTTTTAAATCATTTTCACTAATACTAAGTTTCAAAATAATTTTTTGATAATGTTTTTTAGTAAAGATATCGAAATGATTTTCTACTATTTCAATAGCATTATTCACAGCTACAGAAAGATTTTTTTTCCTTAATTGTATTATTAAACATTCTCTAAGGTTTCTGGCGCCAACACCTGGAGGATCAAGTAGATGAATTGTTTTGAGAATCTTTTCAACTGAATCAATATCAGTATAAATGCCCATAGTAAATGCTAAATCATCTACTAGATCTAGTAATTCTCTTCTGATGTACCCTGTTTGATCAATACTACCAACAAGAAAATGAGCAATTTCAATATCTGACTCATTAAATGAAAATGTTTGAAGCTGATTTTTTATATACTCATTGAAACTAATTCCTGAAATAAAGGGAATATTTTTTTGTTCATCGTCTGCACTATGATTATTTGATTTTAACTTATAATCAGGGACATCATCATCACTTAAATAATCTTCTACATTAATTTCATCATCATTTATGTTTTCATCATTGTAATCTTCAGATTCTTCATAAAGATCTTCCTCATTTTCTTTTCCGGTTTCTAATGCTGGATTTTCTTCAATTTCTCTAGATAAGCGTTGTTCAAGTTCCTGAACGGGTAATTGTATCAATTTCATCAACTGAATTTGTTGAGGAGATAACTTTTGAGATAGTTTTAATTGTAAACGTTGACTAAGCATTGAAATTTAATTCAAGTAAAAATACGAAAAACACCTTGAAGAAAGATTTAGACTTAAAATTCTGCGTTTTTGGGTGTTCTTGGAAAAGGAATAACATCTCTAATATTAGACATTCCAGTAGCAAATAAAATTAATCTTTCAAATCCAAGTCCAAATCCACTATGTTTTACTGTACCATATTTCCTTAAATCAAAGTACCACCATAATTCTTTTTCATCAATTTTTAATTCTTTAGTCCTTGATTTTAGTACATCTAATCTCTCTTCTCTTTGCGAGCCCCCAACAATTTCTCCTATACCTGGAAATAAAATATCCATAGCTTTTACAGTTTTACCATCTTTATTCATTCTCATGTAAAAAGCTTTAATTTTGGCTGGATAATCATAAATAATCACAGGTTTTTTAAAATGTTTCTCTACTAAAAAACGCTCGTGTTCACTTTGTAGATCTACTCCCCATTCCAAAATTGGATATTTAAACTTTTTCTTTTTATTGGGTTTAGAATTTTTTAAAATTTCAAAAGCTTCAGTATAAGTTATTTTTTTAAAATCATTATTTATCACAAAATCTAAACGCTCAAGTAAGTTTAATTCATTTCTCTGATTCATAGGTTTAGACCTATCCTCCTCTAAAAACCTTTTGTTCAAATATTCAAGATCTTCTAGGCATTCGCTAATAAGGTCTTTAATAATAGATTTAATAAATTCTTCAGCCAGCTCCATATTGTCATTTAAATCATAAAAAGCCATTTCTGGCTCAATCATCCAGAACTCAGCTAAATGTCTGGACGTATTAGAGTTTTCTGCTCTAAATGTGGGACCAAATGTATATACTTTACCTAGACCCATGGCTAAACTTTCTGCTTCAAGCTGTCCTGAAACTGTTAGGTTAGTTTCTTTTCCAAAAAAATCCTCATCATAATCAATTTTATTTTTCTTGTTTAATGGAGTTTTTTCGATATCAAGAGTAGTAACTTTAAACATCTCTCCTGCACCTTCAGCATCACTTCCAGTGATAATTGGAGTGTTTACATAAAAAAATCCTTTTTCTTTAAAATATTTGTGAATCGCAAATGAAAGATTAGATCTTACTCTCATTATAGAACTAAAGGTATTAGTTCTAACTCTTAAGTGAGCATTTTCCCTTAAAAATTCCAAAGAATGTTTTTTTGGTTGAATGGGGTAAGAATTCATGTCGCATTCACCAAGTAGAACTATGTTGTCAACTTTAATTTCAGACTTTTGACCTTTACCTTGACTTACCACAAGATTTCCTTCAATTTTTAGAGACGCACCAGTACTAATCTTTGATAATATATCTGAATCCGTATTTTCAAAATCAACAACACATTGAATATTTTCAGAGCAAGACCCATCATTTAATGAAATAAACCTGTTTGCTCTAAATGTCTTTACCCAACCTTCAATACATACTTTTTGAACAATTGGATCTTCTTTTAGTAAATTTTTTACAGTTATACTATTCATTTTTTTTAGAGAAAATTTGATATAAATTTTTATTTATTTTTTATGAACGTTTCTAATACAACTCCTAACCACGTTGATAATGACATTCAAATTCCTATATTATCATTTACGATTCCAACAAATGTGCCAATCATAAGACATATGCCTATACAAAATCCTTTTTGTAGTTTTAGTTTTTTTATCATGCTTGTTTCGTATTCTCTTAATATTTTCGCTACTCAAATATACTGCTATTAAAAACTAAACAGAAAGAATTTCTTTCTCTTTGACGGAGTAAATTTTATCAATTTGAGTAATATATTTATTAGTTAAGTTTTGAATATCATCTTCGGAAATTGATTTTTGGTCTAAAGAAACCTCACATTTTTTTATTTCATTATTAGCCTCTTTTCTAGAATTTCTTACACTAATTTTAGCTTTTTCAATTTCAGATTTTGCAATTTTGACTAACTCTTTTCTTCTTTCTTCTGTAAGAGGAGGAATAGTAATAATAATCGATTCCCCATTATTCATAGGATTAAAGCCTAAATTCGCAATCATTATAGCTTTTTCAATTTCTTGTAATTTATCTTTTTCCCAAGGCTGAACTGAGATAGTTTGAGCATCAGGGGTATTGATATTTACAATTTGAGATAATGGAGTAATTGAGCCATAATAATCTAACTTAATACTAGATAACATAGATGGGCTTGCTTTACCAGCTCTAATATTTAACAATTCTCTTTCCAGATGATCAATAGAGTTTTCCATTGATTCTTTACAAGCTTCTATTATAAATTCAATTTCTTCCAAGATTAATTAATTAACAGTTGTTCCTATTTTGTCTCCTTTTACTAATTTCAAAAGATTACCACTTGTATTCATATTGAATACAATTATTGGCAAATTATTTTCTTTGCTTAGAGTAAATGCAGTAGAATCCATTATTTTCAAATTTTTATCCAATACGTTTTGAAATGATATTGAATCAAATTTTATTGCACTTTCATTTTTTTCTGGATCGGAGTCATAAATACCATCAACCCTTGTCCCTTTTAAAATTACATCTGCATTAATTTCTATAGCCCTTAAAACGGCAGCTGAATCTGTGGTGAAAAAAGGATTTCCTGTACCTCCTCCAAAAATAACCACTCTTTTCTTTTCCAAATGTCTAACAGCTTTTCTTTTAATGTAAGGTTCGGAAACTGCTTCGATTTTAATTGCTGTTTGAAGTCTTGTTTGAACTTCACATTCCTCAAGTGCACTTTGTAAAGCCAATCCATTAATAACGGTAGCTAGCATACCCATGTAATCTGCTTGAACTCTA
>Ga0209223_10000494_pt1 | contig 45572 bp, 37 predicted proteins | sample COG_06_FD_184750 | JGI IMG/M metagenome (GOLD analysis project Ga0209223, IMG submission 184750) | Pelagic Microbial community sample from North Sea - COGITO 998_met_06 (SPAdes) (version 2) | ecosystem: Environmental > Aquatic > Marine > Neritic zone/Coastal water | place: Helgoland, sampling... | reverse complement strand
TTAACTTGGTATTCTTCACACCTTCATCAATTAATTTAATAGTATCTTCTGTTAAATAATCTTCATCAATAATTGCACCTGTAAATAATCTTTTTTTATGTACTCCACCAAAATGAAAAGATCTATCAATCCACAATATATCAAATTTTATTCCACCTACTTGTATTTTACCAATTAAATCATAAAACTCAAAATTATAGTAATCTCTTTCTTTATATTCATATGTTAACATTATTTTTTCACTTTTTAATGAATCATCTAATGTTTTTTCTGTTGTAAAATATTTTATCTTTTTATAAACCTCTTTTAATTGGTCTTCGGTTAATGAAACAGAACCTAACGCTAAATTAAAAGGTACTGATCCTTTATTATAGCAATCTAATATATAATTATACAAAGGAATAGTATCATAACAATGTGTTATTTTTTTACCATCATCTAAAGTTGATGTTATTTTTGATAAATATTTAATTTTTTTAAGTGGTAAATCACTTAATTTCTTTTGTGTTATTGGATCTAATTCATTTAAATTGCAACCAATATACTTTTGTCTTGGTGATTTACCTGAAGGACTTAATTTTGTATATTTGTTAAACTTATTTGCTTCTAACGCTAAGTTAAGTTTTAAATCATCTAATTTACCTGTTCCACCACTTTGTAACCAATAATTCATAAAATCTTGTTGTTCTTTTGCTCTAACTCTATTACTTTTTCCATATGAACCTTTCTCAAACTTTTCTAATATTTTTTCTTTTTTACTTTCTGTTAATGATTTATTTAATTTTTTTGTTGGGGTATATAACATTGTTAATGCAGATTTTCCAACATCACTTTTTGCTCTTGATAATGTAACTGAAAAAAATGGTGATAATCTTTTACCCATATATTTATCATTATATTCTTTTAATGCTTTATCAAAGGATTTCAATTGTTTTTTATATTCTTTTAGTTTTTTATCTTTCTCTGATGATGATAAATTACTATCTAAAACTGGTTTATCGGGTATTTTAGGTGGTTCTGGTACATTAACATAAGGATCTTTTATTGGTTTATAACTAGTGGGTGTATTTGATTCTTTGTGTAATATTTGAATATCAAATATTGCGGTAATAAAAAATAGTCTTATATCTTCTTTATTTAACTGGCTATCAATATCACATAAATCATTATTAACATCTAAACGTATATCAAACCTAGCATATTTATTATGTCTCACATTATATATATGTCTATGATGAATTATATCATAGACAGATTGCCATAATAAATCTAAATACTCTTTAATTTCTTTTGTTCCACGTAAACTACATAATGTTCCAAATATTATATTAACTATTGTTTTCAATCTATATATATTATAGTCTATTGAATCACTAATTACATTTGTTACATTACCTATACTTTCACCATATAAGAAATAATCATCAAATATTGTAGTTTGTAATTGACTTATTGATTTTAAATAATAAGACATTTCATCAATATATTCTGTAAATAAAGCTAATAGTGGTGGGATTTTATATGGCCATTCATTTACTGAATCCTTTTTTACTTTAAAATTAATATCTGTTTTATGTGTCATACTTTCAATTATTTCATAACAATCTAAATCTTTTGCTTTTGTAGTTTTTATTTGTTCTTCAATTGTTTCATACAAAAATAATTGATAATCAATATAAGTTTCTTTAATTTTACTATCAAATATTTCTTTATTAGGAATCAGATAATAATGTAAAAATAAATGATCATATACTGTATAACCACCTACTGATGCTTTTTTATAGAATATAGATTTATGTGCTTTTAAAAAATCAATCCAATTCTCATTTGGATAAATATTATTTAATTCTTCAATATAATCCATATCTTTAAAAACATAACAACAATCATTTGGTAATGATTTTCTTATTTTCTCAAATACTTCAGGTTTCTTCATATCATCTTGAGACAAGCTACTACATAAATGTAATAAACATTTTTCATATATGTTTGCATATTCACTTTTATTTACGATAGATACTTTAATTGCTTTAGATGTAAAAGGATCTATTTTAGGGTTTGCTTTCCACTGCTTAATAATATTATCCATATTTACTGCTGAACTTACAGCTTGTTGTAAATTACTAGATAACATTACATCTTTTGATATTTTAATAAAATCAGTTGAAGGAATACTATCAAATAATTCTACATCATCTTTAAATTTTTCTTTATTTTTTAAAAACCATTTTAATATTGAACTATATGTTCCATATTCGTTATCTGTATTAATTTTTATTTTTGCACCTGTTAATATATTAGTTATTTTACCATTATGTACTCCACTATATTCAATCGCAATATCATCTAACCAATCTGTAATACGTTCGTAATCTCTAGTATATAAACTATTTAATTTTTTAAATAATTCATTTTCTTTTTTCCTTTGTGTATCTGTCATTTTACTATAATAAATATAAAAATGAAAACATAAAAAAATAAACATATATGAGCAATCCTGCAAAATATAATAATATTATTCAATACGGAGATTTTCTACCTAGCAATTACAAACAAAATCTAGATTTTTTTGAACAATTGTTTAAGGAAACTCCTATTAAAGATAAAGTTATTAGGACTACTTATAACACTACAACTCCAATCAGAAATACATACAATCCTCTATATTACAACATAGTTGAATATCTATTAACTGAATTATACTTAACTGACAGTACTAACCGTAGATTTAATCTTAATAATATTTTAAAAAAGATTAAAAATATTAAATCATTGTCTGATATTGATGAAATAATTGATAATGATCTATATAATCTGTGTATTAATACAAAAACACAAAAATGTATAAATATTGTTGAAAGTAATGATCTTGATATATATTATAGAAAATCATTTAAATGTGTAAATATCATATTTGTTATTAAAAATACAAATAACACTATCAATATTCAAATACCAAAGAATAAAGAATATAATCCAAATATGGTTGGTAAAGATCACATCATTTATATAATGGATTATAAACAATTAAATAGTAATGATAAAGATAACTTTCTATATAACTGTATAAATAATACTTTTTCTATAAATGATGTAAGTAATGAACATCTAACCATACTTAAAAATACTTTAGGTTTTCATTATTCTAGAAATAGTAATATTAATAGACATATGTTTTTTCCAAATATTGAAAACATTCTTGATATGTATATAGCTTGTGATAATAATAATAATCTTGAATTATTATATTCTATTATTAAATCAACACCATATGATAAAAATAAAGATATTATCAATAATCTAGAATTACTAGAAACTATACAAAAGATATCTAATAGATATTTATATATATTTCATAATATTAAAGATATTAGATTACCTACACCGGGTATAATACATAAAAATGAATTACAAATATTTCATAAAGTAGCTACTAGTTAATTTTATTTATGTAAAATTACTTTTTTCAAAACACCAAGAAAATCATCTTTCATATTTTTTACATTCATTATAATATTAACATTCCAAAGATCACTAGCAATATTTCCAAACTTACCATTTTTACTACCGGATTGTAGATTACCATCCACATCATAGAATATTACTGTATCTTCATTTAATGTAATATGTTTTTTACAATTAATAATTCTATCTTTAATATTAAGAGCAATATTATTTGTTCGTGTTTCAACTTTTCTATAATTACCACCTGGAATAAACTCAATATTCTTATTTTTATCCAATTTAATATTATTATTCTTTATTTCCAATGATCTCATCATTGGTTCATTAGGACAAATAACAATATAACAATTACCTTCTTTACGTAAAAATATACAATTTGTTCCATTTAGATGTAAGCATTGTGGTTTAACACAATTTTGAATAATACAGATATCAAGTGAATGAAATGTCATATATTATATTGTATAATGTTATCATTTTTTATATAAATTATATTTTATGATAGTCTATATATTCTATACAACCATTTGGATTACATATCATTATTTCATCGTGAAATGCTGAACCTTCAGTATTTGTTTCATTTACTCTAAAATATATCCATCCATTATAACCTAAATTTGTCATACTACATATAAAGTTAACTAATAAAATATCAAAAAACTCTTCTGATTTTCTTTCAACTTTTGTTGGTGTTTTAGGAGATCCTATTGTTCCATTTGGTGTTTTTTTTGCTTCATAATTACCTAATGTATCAGTAATTAATTCACGTAAATTAACTTTCCATTTCTTTTCAAAAAAATCTTCTTCAGTTGGATAGCTTTTTTTCCAATTTGGATATGTATTCCATGTACTTAATTCATTTTCATAATCTTTTAATAAATATTTATTTCTTTTAACATCTTCCATTGTTAAATTTTTTATATATCTAAATAAGGTTGTTATTGTTTTAAGACTACTTATATCTAATAAAACTATATCTTCTACAATTTTAAATTGTAGATCAACACCTGTTCTTTGCGTTCCATATAAAGAAGCTGTATTTTTATCCGCAAAAAAATATGAAGACATTGTTTTTAACATTGCATCAGTATCTTTGTTTTCAATATCAACATTGCTATTTTTTCTATCCTTTATATTAATACCTTTCCATAAATAATATTGTTTTGGAATTATAAAAAAATCTAATCCATTTGTGGTTTTATATTTTAATTCTGCTCTTTTAAAAAAATTATACAAATATTCTTTTTTTTGTCTTGGTGTAAATAAATATTTTATATGTGAAATAATATAAGTTTTTATAGCTCTGAAACTTTCCATTTATATTATTGTAATATTTGTTTTATCTGAAAAAAATATTTTATATTCTTCACTTGTATATTCTTCAACTTCCGGAATTCTATTATCTTTATCTGCTAAACATTCATGACATCTTGATTTTTGACGATTATGAGGACAAATACTACCTCCTCCACATTCATGACATCTTGATTTTCTACGATTATGAGGACAAAGTTTAGGAATATAACCACATTCATAACATCCTGATTTTTGACGATTATGAGGACAAATTTTAGGAATATAACCACAATCTTTGCAAGCATATTTATTACGATTATGAGGACAAATACTCTTACCCCCACATTCATAACATCTTGATTTTTGACGATTATGAGGACAAATTTGAGAACCTCCGCATTCTTTACAATTGTATTTAATACGATTATGAGAACAAATAGATGAACCTCCACATTCTTTACATCTGGTTTTTCTACGATTATGAGGACACTTAGGCATTAATAAAATATAATTAATGCTATCATTTTTTTATTATAATTAAGTTTTTTATAAAATTTTGCAATATTAATATTTATTTTTGTAGTTCTGTAACATTAACAGTTTGATCATAATACCAATTTGGAATAATTTGTATTTTAATAATTTTATCGGTAATAGTAGTATCTTTTTTCCACTTAGGGATAATAATTTGAAGATCAGTATTTTTCATTTCTATAATTTATATCAATAAATTTGTTATCATTTTTTATTATTTTAATTTTTCAGAATTATGAGAACAACATTATTAATGACATTTTGATTTTTGAGGATTATGATGACACTTAGGAATTAATAAATATTACTGTTTAGCTAAAAAAGAAATAATTTCATATTCTTCTTTTGTATATTCTTCAATTTCAGGAATTGTATTATCTTTATTTGCTAAACATTCTTTACATTTTGATCTAATTTTAAGATGTCTGCAAATTTCACTACCTCCACATTCTTTACACTGTGATCTTCTACGTTTATGTTGGCACATTGACGAACCACCGCATTCATAACATCTTACTTTTTGACGATTATGAGGACACATTGAAGAACCTTTACATTCATAACATTCAGTTCTTCTACGATTATGAGGACAAAATGAAGATCCTCCACATTTTTTACATTGTGATTTAATACGATTATGAGGACATATTTGACTACCATTACATTCAGAACAAACTGATTTTTGTTTTTTATGAATACATATTTGAGAACCTCCACATTCACAACAACTTGATTTTTGGCGTTTATGAATACATATTTGACTACCATTACATTCTTTACATTGCGATTTTCTACGATTATGATTACAAATTTGAGATCCTCCGCATTCATGACATTGTGATCTAATACGATTATGAAGACAAATACTACTACCACTACATTCTTTACATATGTATTTTCTACGATTATGAGGGCAAAGTTTAGGAATATAACCACATTCTTTGCACATATATTTTATACGATTATGTTCGCATATTGAAGAACCTTTACATTCTTTACAAATTGATTTTCTACGATTATGAGGACACTTAGGCATTAATAAAATATTAATAGTATGTTATCATTTTTTTGCTAAAAAAGAAATAATTTCATATTCTTCTTTTGTATATTTATTATTTTTTTCTACTACACATTCTTTACATCGTGATTTTCTACGATTATGAGGACAAATACTACCACCGCCACATTCATAACATCTAGTTTTTCTACGATTATGAGGACAAATTTGTGTTCCACTACAATCTTTACAAATGTATTTAACACGATTATGAGGACAAATTGAAGAACCTTTACATTCTTTACAAATTGATTTTCTACGATTATGTTCGCAAATATATTTACCACCACATTCTTTACATTGCGATTGTATACGATTATGTTCGCATATTGACGAACCTTTACATTCTTTACAAATTGATTTTCTACGATTATGAGGACACTTAGGCATTAATAAAATATTAATAGTATGTTATCATTTTTTAAATGAAATTATTTCATATTTTTCTTTTGAATATTTATTATTTTTTTACTAAACATTTTTTGCAACTTTGTTTTTGACGATTATAAGGACACTTAAGTATTAATTAATATTACTTTTTATCTAAAAAAGAAATAATTTCATATTCTTCTTGTGTATATTCTTCAATTTCAGGAATTGTATTATCTTTATCTGTTATACATTCTTTACATCTTGATTTTTGACGATTATGAGGACAAAAATTAGGAATATAACCACATTCTTTACATTTTGATTTTATGCGATTATGAGGACATATTGAAGAACCACCACATTCTTTACATCTTGATTTTTGACGATTATGAGGACAAAAATTAGGAATATAACCGCATTCTTTACATTTTGATTTTATGCGATTATGAGGACATATTGAAGAACCACCACATTCTTTACATCTTGATTTTTCATGATTATGAGGACAAAGTTTAGGAATATAACCACATTTTTTGCATCTTGATTTTATATGATTATGAGGACAAATTGAAGAACCTTTACATTCTTTACAAATTGATGTTCTACGATTATGTTCGCAAATATATTTACCACCACATTCTTTACATTGCGATTGTATACGATTATGAAGACAAATTGAAGAACCTTTACATTCTTTACAAATTGATTTTCTACGATTATGAGGACACTTAGGCATTAATAAAATATTAATAATATGTTATCATTTTTTAAATGAAATTATTTCATATTCTTCTTTTGTATATTTATTATTTTTTTCTACTAAACATTTTTGCATTTTGATTTTATATGATTGTAATGACAAATACTACCACCCCATCATTCATAATATTGTGATTCTTATACGATTATGAAGACATTTAGGTATTAATTTAATAGTATGTTATCATTTAACATATTTAATAATGATATAAAAATGAAACAGACATATATATATGTATAATTATTTAAGTTTTACTATATGTCCATAAAAATACAGTATAATAAACAACTTTTAGAAAAATTATGTTTAAGAGATGAATGTATTGTGGATTTTACAAAAATAGAAAAATATAATAGAGATATAACAGTTGATTTTACTTGTAAATGTGGTAATACTCATAATAAAACTTTTAGCGGTATTAATTACTCTGGTGGATTTTGTAAAATATGTACTAATAATAATAAACAACAAAGTGAATATCAGGAAAAAAAGAAAGAATATCAGGAACAAAATAAAGAAAAAATAAAAGAAAAAAAGAAAGAATATTATGAACAAAATAAAGAAAAAATAAAAGAAAAAAATAAAGAATATTATGAACAAAATAAAGAAAAAATAAAAGAATATCAGGAGCAAAATAAAGAAAAAATAAAAGAATATTATGAACAAAATAAAGAAAAAATAAAAGAATATCGGGAACAAAATAAAGAAAAAATAAAAGAATATCGGGAACAAAATAAAGAAAAAATAAAAGAAAAAAAGAAAGAATATCGGGAACAAAATAAAGAAAAAATAAAAGAATATTATGAACAAAATAAAGAAAAAATAAAAGAATATCGGGAACAAAATAAATGCCCACATGGAAAATGCAAAAGATATTGCAAAGAATGTGGTGGTAGTGCCTTATGTAAATCATCTTGGTGTCATACAACAGCAATACCAAAATACAATAATTATTGTTTAACTTGTTGTATCAATATTTGCCCTGAAATTCAAGTATCAAGAAACTACAAAACAAAAGAAAAAGAAGTTGTAGATAGAATTAAAGAAAAATATCCTGATTTTACTTGGATTCACGATAAAAAAGTAGTGGATGGTTGCTCTAAAAGAAGACCAGATTTATTATTAGATATGGGTTATCATATTATAATAGTTGAAGTTGATGAAAATAAACATACTGGTTATGATTGTAGTTGTGAAAATAAAAGATTAATGGAATTATCACAAGATTTACAACATAGACCAATTGTATTTATTAGATTTAATCCTGATTCTTATATAAATCAAAATAAACTTAAAATATCATCGTGTTGGAGAACTAATAAACTGGGTGTAATACAAATAATGAAAACAAGAATGACAGAATGGAAAGAAAGAATAAACATATTAAATCAACAAATTCAATATTGGATTGATAATAAATCAAATAAAACAATTGAAATTATAGAATTATTTTATGATAATTATTTATAAATCCAAAGGTATATAAAGACAATTCAATTAATATAATTATCAAAAGATGTTATAATATCTTTTGATTTTTTCTTATTTTTATAATTTTTAAAGGTATCGATGCTCCTGTAGCTTAATCTGGTCTTAAAGCGTTGGTCTTATGAGCCAAAGATTGCGGGTTCAAATCCCGTCAGGAGCATACAAAAGATACCTTTATTAATTTTATATATAAAAATGATTAAAATTATTTAATTTTTCGTAAAATGATTTGTTCGTATAAACACTGTAAAAATATTTTAAAAGAAACAGAAGATATTAATAGTAAAACGAAAGAATATTATAAAAGATGTTATACTTGTAGAACTAAATATAACTGTATTCATAATATTGAAAAAAGAAAATGTAAAGAATGCGGTGGTTCTGCATTTTGTATTCATAATAAAATTAAAAACAAATGTAAAGAATGTTCAAATTCTCTGTGTATTCATAAAAAATTTAAATACCAATGTAGAGAATGTAATGGTAATAGTTATTGTTCTCATAACCGCATAAAATCGCAATGTAAAGAATGTGATGGTATAGGATTATGTCAACATAATCGCCAAAAATCAAGATGTAAAGAATGTAAAGGTAGTAGTATATGCGAACATTTTAAAGTTAGATCAAGATGTAAAGATTGTGATGGTAGTCAAATATGTCCTCATAATCGTGAAAAATATTATTGTAAAGAATGTGGTGGTGCTTCTATTTGCTCTCATAATCGTAGAAAAGCAGAATGTAAAGAATGTGGTGGATCTGCAATATGTCCGCATAATCGTAGAAAAATAGAATGCAAAGAATGTGGTGGATCTGCAATATGTCCGCATAATCGTAAAAAATCACAATGTAAAGAATGTAATGGTAGTCAAATATGCGAACATAATCGTCAAAAATCAAGATGTAAAGAATGTGGTGGTGGTTCAATTTGCCCTCATAATCGTAGAAAAACAAACTGTAAAGAATGCGATCTACCATTATATTTAGTAAATCTTCAAAGACAACAGATTAGAAGATGTTTTAATAATTCAACATTAGTTAAAGAACAAAAATCAATTGAATATTTAGGTTGTTCAATTGATTTTTTCATACAATATTTTCAAAATAAAATGGATATTGCGAATGTTGATAAAGAAGAGAAGATGACATTTGATAACATTCATATTGATCATATTAAACCAGTATCAATGTTTGATCTAAATACTAAAGAAGAATTCTTAAAATGTTGTCATTATACAAATTTACAACCATTGTTAGCAAAAGATAATTTAGAAAAATCAAATACTTGGGATATAACAGATGAAATTGAATGGAATACTAAACTTATGAAAGATCTATTCATATAAAAAATGATATCTTACATTATTATTTTATAAATGTCATTAGCCGTAAAACGTTTTAATATTGTTAAAATTATCTTAAACAAATCTATATTTGATGAAAATGTTATACATATGATCTTAAAATATTATTGGAAAGATTTAAAAAATAAACGTAAAGTTCTATTAGATTGGATTAATATAGAATGGTTATCGTGGGATGCATTATCAGCAAATCCAAATGCAATTAATTTACTTGAAAATAATATAGATAAAATAAATTGGTCTACATTATCTGAAAATCCAAATGCAATTAATTTACTTGAAAATAATCTAGATAAAATAGATTGGGATACATTATCTGAAAATCCAAATGCAATTAATTTACTTGAAAATAATATAGATAAAATAGATTGGTATTATTTATCAAAAAATCCAAATGCTATTAATATATTAGAAAACAATCAAGATAAGATAAATTGGTATTATTTATCAACAAATCCAAATGCTATTTATTTATTAGAAAACAACAAAGATAAAATACATTGGAATAACTTATCAGGAAATCCAAATGCTATGGATTTGTTAAAACAAAATAAAGGAAAAATAAGTTGGACAGGATTATCATATAATCCAAATGCTATAGATTTATTAGAAAATAACCTAGATAAAATAGATTGGGACCTATTATGTTATAATCCTAATGCTATAGATTTATTAGAAAATAATCAAGATAAAATAGATTGGAATTATTTATCAGTAAATCCAAATGCTATGGATTTATTAAAAAATAATCAAGATGAAATAAATTGGAGTTGGTTATCAAACAATCCTTCAATATTTGAAGATGAACCTATGCCTTTATAAAAAATGATATCATTATTTTATTAATTATATAATGGCTACACATCAATTTTACGTTGTGAGAAGTATTCTAAACAAATCTATGTTTGATGAGAATGTTATACATATTATCTTAACGGAATATTGGAAATTATTAGATAATAAACGTAAAGTATTATTAGATTGGATTAAACCCGAACAATTGTCATGGAATAATTTATCTAATAATCCAAATGCTATGGAACTATTGAAAGAAAGAGTAGAATATGAAGATTCTTTAACAATAGATGAATATTTAAACTTAAATGATAAAATTGATTGGTATAGTTTTGCTTATATATGCGATGATATGAATATATTAGAAAAACATCATGATAAGTTAGATTCAGGATCCATAGGATCAAACCTCAATGCTATTGAATACATAAAAAAATATATACATAAAACAGACTGGGATGCATTATCTAGTAATCCAAATGCTATAGAATTGTTGAAAAATAATAGAAATAACATAAATTGGTCTTGTTTATCACAAAATCCAAATGCGATTGATTTATTAAAGGAAAATAGAAATAAAATTGATTGGATTGGATTATCATTAAATGAAAATGCAATTGAATTATTAGAAGAAAAGATATATTACGAACATTATAGTAATGAATATTTAGTAAATTGGAAATATTTATCTTCAAATCCAAATGCTATTAATTTAATTAAAAAAAGAATAAAATATGAAAAATTTTTAAATATAGAAAATAAAATAGATTGGTCAATATTATCTACAAATCCAAATGCTATAGATTTGTTGAAAAATAATAAAAATAAAATTAATTGGTCAATGTTATCTACCAATCCAAATGCTATAGAACTTTTAATGAACAATCCAGATAAAATTAATTGGGCTTTCCTATCTTTAAATCCAAATGCTATAGATTTATTAAAAAATAATCAAGATAAAATTGACAGGGATAAATTATCTGTAAATCCTTCAATATTTGAAGATGAACCTATGCCTTTATAAAAAATGATATCATTATTTTATTATTTATATAATGGCTACACATCAATTCAATGTTGTTAAAATTATCTTAAACAAAACTATATTTGATGAAAATGTTATACATATTATCTTAACGGAATATTGGAAAGATCTTAAAAACAAACGTAAAGTATTATTAGATTGGATTAAACCCGAACAATTGTCATGGAATAATTTATCTAATAATCCAAATGCTATGGAGCTGTTGAAAGAACGAGTAGAATATGAAGATTCTTTAACAATAGATGAATATGAAAACTTAAGTGAAAAAATTGATTGGGAATATTTTTCAAAAATATGCGATGATATGAATATACTAGAAGAACATATATTTCAATTAGATTCAGGATCTATAGGATTAAACCTTAATGCTATTGAATACATAAAAAAATATATATATAAAGCAGACTGGGATGCATTATCTAGTAATCCAAATGCTATAGATTTATTATTAGAAAATAAAGATAAAATATGTTGGGATCAATTATCATTGAATCCGAATGCTATGGATTTGTTAAAACAAAATAAAGGAAAAATAAATTGGGTAGGATTATCTTGTAATAAAAATGCAATTGATTTATTAGAACAATATAAAAGTAATATAGATTGGAAATTTATATCATTAAATCCAAATGCTATAGATTTAATTAAACAAAGAATAAAGTATGAAAATAAATTTACACCTTATGTGTATAATAATATAAAAAATAAAATAGATTGGTCTTTTCTCTCTACAAATCCAAATGCGATAGAGTTATTAAAAAATAACAAAGATAAAATAGATTGGTGCGAATTATCTACAAATCCAAATGCGATAGAGTTATTAAAAAATAACAAAGATAAAATAGATTGGAAATCGTTAGCTGAAAATCCTTCAATATTTGAAGATGAACCGATGCCCTCTACCATATAAAATATTGTTATCTATACAATAGTTTGTAAAGAATAAGATGGCTAAAAAATGTAAATAATTAATATTATAAAATGTAAGAATACTACAATTTTATTTATAAAAATGAACAAAAATAAGTAAAATATTTATCATACAAATGAACACCACTACCGAACAACAGACAATTGTATCACCTGCTATAAAAAAGTTCAATATTGTTAAAATGATCTTAAACAAATCTATATTTGATGAGAATGTTATACATATGATCTTAAAATATTACTGGCAATTACTAGATAAATGTAAAGTTCTATTAGATTGGATTGATATTGAACTGTTATCTTGGAAATATTTATCTAAAAATCCAAATGCTATAGATTTGCTTAAACATAATCCAGATAAAATAAACTGGAAAATGTTATGTATTAATCCAAATGCTATATATATGGTGGATAATAAAATAGATCGTAATCGTTTATCTAAAAAAAACAAGAATATTGCATTATTAGAAAATAATTTAGATAAAATTAACTGGTGTGATTTATCTAAGAATCCGAATGCTATTCATTTATTAGAAAATAATTTAGATAAAATTAACTGGTTTGATTTATCTAAGAATCCGAATGCTATTCATTTATTAGAAAATAATTTAGATAAAATTAACTGGGATAATTTATGTTTAAATCCGAATGCTATAGAACTTTTAACAAATAATCAAGATAAAATAGATTGGGATAATTTATGTTTAAATCCAAATGCTATAGATTTATTAAAAGAAAATCAAGATGAAATTGATTGGTATTATTTATCTTCAAACCCTTCAATATTTGAAGATGAACCGATGCCTATCATATAAAAAAAAATGATATCATTTATATTTTTATAATTATAAATGTCATTAGCCGTAAAACGTTTTAATATTGTGAGAATGATCTTATATAAATCTATATTTGATGAAAATGTTATACACATTATCCTTACAGAATACTGGAAAGATCTTAAAAATAAAAATAAAGTTTTAGTAGATTGGATTAACCATGAAAAATTATCGTGGAAATATTTATCTGAAAATCCAAATGCTATAGATTTACTTAAAAAAAATCAAGACAAAATAGATTGGTATATGTTATGTATTAATCCAAATGCTATAGATTTATTGTCATCCAATGAAAACAAAATATATTGGGAAAGTTTATCTAGAAATCCAAATGCAATAAAATTATTAAAAAAACGAATAGAATTTGAAAATACATTAACAAAAGAAGCATTATATGATTTAGATTTAGAAGATAAAATCGATTGGTATCATTTATCAGCAAATCCAAATGCGATAGATATATTAGAAAATAATCAATATCACATAAATTGGACGTTATTATCAAAGAATCCAAATGCTATTCATTTATTAGAAAATAATTTAGATAAAGTTAATTGGTATAATTTATCTGCAAATCCAAATGCGATAGAGCTTTTAACGAATAATCAAGATAAAATAGATTGGGATAATTTATCTAAAAATCCAAATGCTATAGATTTATTAGAAAATAATTTAGATAAAATTGATTGGAATAATTTATGTTTAAATCCGAATGCTATAGATTTGATAGAAAATGAAGAAGAACTTGATGATTTAGACAATAAAATAGATTGGGATAATTTATGTTTAAATCCAAATGCTATAGATTTATTGAAAGAAAATCAAGATGAAATTGATTGGTATTATTTATCTTCAAACCCTTCAATATTTGAAGATGAACCTATGCCTACTATTTAAAATGATAACATTTTATTTATTATTATTAAAAAACTTGAAAATTTAGAAAATAAAATTGATTGGGATAATTTATGTTTAAATCCAAATGCTATAGATATACTTAAAAATAATAAAGATAAAATAGATTGGAAATTATTAGCTGAAAACCCTTCAATATTTGAAGATGAACCTATGTCTTTATAAAATGATATTTTAATTTTATAGATAGCCAATAGTTTGCAAAGGACAAAATGTCCAAAATATCATTTTAAGCTCAAAGAAAAAAGACGCTATCACAAAAAATGTAAGAATACTACAATTTTATTTAAAAAAATGAAGTAAAAAAAGTAAGTTATTTATCATACAACTGAACACCTTTGCCAAACAACAGATACCTATGTCTTTAGCTGTAAGAAAGTTTAATATTGCTAAAATGATCTTAAATAAATCTGTATTTGATGAGAATGTTATACAGATTATCTTAACAGAATATTGGAAAAATCTTAAAAATAAAAGTAAAATTTTATTGGACTGGATTAACCTTGAACAATTGACATGGCATAATTTATCTGCAAATCCAAATGCAATTGATTTATTAGAACAATATAAAAATAATATAGATTGGAAATTTGTATCATTGAATCCAAATGCTATTCATTTATTAGAACAAAATAAACATAAAATTGATTGGTCTTTTCTCTCTACCAATCCAAATGCTATTCATTTATTAGAAAAAAATAAACATAAAATTGATTGGGATAATTTATCAAAAAATCCAAATGCTATTCATTTATTGGAAAATAATCTAGACAAAATTAATTGGTTTATGTTATCTGAAAATAAAAATGCTATGCATATATTAGAAAATAATCTAGATAAAATAAGTTGGTTTCAATTATCAAAAAATCCAAATGCAATTGATTTATTAGAAAACAATGAGGCTAAAATTGATTGGGATAATTTATCTTTAAATCCTAATGCTATTCATTTATTAGAAAACAATGAGGATGAAATTGATTGGAATAATTTATGTTTAAATCCAAATGCTATAGATTTATTGAAAAATAATCAGTATGAAATTGATTGGTATTATTTATCTGCAAATCCTTCAATATTTGAAGATGAACCTATGCCAATTGTATAAAATATTATATTTTATGATAACCAACATATTCTATATGTCCATATGGATTACATATCATTAATTCATCGTGAAAAGTAGATATATTATCATCTGTTTTTATTTGTTTAAAATAGATCCAACCATTAATTTGCTGTCCATTACAATTTAAATGTTTCATACCACATATTAATTTAACTAATTCGCTATCAAAAAATTCTTTAGATTTTCTTTCAACCATTGTAGGTGTTTTAGGAGATCCTATACTATCTTCAAATGAATTACCTCTATCATAATTACCTAATGTATCTATTATTAATCCTTTCATTTCTTTTTTCCATTTTTCTGTAAAAAATATTTCTTCTGTTGGATAATTTTTTTTCCATTTATCACTACCTTTCCAAAATTTTAATTCAGTTGTATAATTATCTATTAAATATTTATTTTTTTCTAATTCATCTATTGTAATATTCTTAATGTAATTATACAACGCTATAATAGTGTTAATACTACTTATATCTAATAAAACTATATCTTCAACAATTCTAAATTGTAAATCAAAACCTACATTTTTTGATATATACCGCTTGGTTCCGTATAAAGATGCGGTTTCTTTATCAGCAAAAAAATAAGAAGATAAATGTTCTAATATTTCTTCCGTATTTTTACTTTTAATATTTAAATTTTGATTTTTTTTACTTGCGATATTAACACCTTTCCATAAATAATATTCACTTGGTATTATAAAAAAATCAAAACCATCTGTTGAACAACTGCGTAAATCTTCTTTTTTAAAGAAAGAATATAAATATTCTTTTTTTATTGCTAAAACTCTGTTAGAATTAAACAAGGATGAAAGTTTTGTTTTAATATAAGTTTTTATATTACGTAATGATTTCATTTATATATATAATAAAAAAACTAAATTTTACTTATTATTCAAGAACTCCAATATTAAAAAAATGATACTATTTATTTTATAATTTTATATAAATGTCTTTAGCCGTAAGAAAGTTTAATATTGTAAAAAAGATCTTAAATAAATCGATATTTGATGATAATGTTATACAGGTGATCTTAAAATATTATTGGCAATTACTAGATAATAAGAAAAAAGTTTTATTAGATTGGATTGACTATAGTAAATTACATTTTGATGCATTATCTGATAATTCAAATGCTATTAACATACTAAAATCCAGAATTAAATATGAAAATAAATTATCAAATAAAACATATAATAATTTAATGTATTATAAAAAAATTAATTGGTGTAAATTATGTTTAAATCCAAATGCTATTGAGATTTTAAAAAAAAATAAAGATAAAATAAATTGGAATAACTTATCTTCAAATCCGAATGCTATTGAGATTTTGAACAATAATAAAGATAAAATAAATTGGACTAAATTATCTTCAAACCCGAATGCTATTGAAATTTTAAACAATAATAAAGATAAAATAAATTGGAATAAATTATCAAAAAACCCGAATGCTATTGAGATCTTACGCAATAATAAGGATAAAATAAATTGGACTAAATTATCTAAAAATCCAAATGCTGTTGAGATTTTAAAGAATAATAAAGATAAAATAGATTGGTATAATTTATCAAAAAATCCAAATGCTATTGAGATTTTGAAAAATAATAAAGATAAAATAGATTGGTATAATTTATCATCAAATCCAAATGCTATAGAGCTATTGAAAAATAATAAAGATAAAATAGATTGGTATAGTTTATCATATAATCCAAATGCTATAGAGATATTAAAGAATAATCTAGAACTTATTTGTTGGTATAGATTATCATTAAATCCAAATGCTATAGAGTTATTAGATAAAAAAATACAATATGAAAATAAATTATTAAAAAATGATTATGAAGATTTAAATTATTATGACAGGGTATATTATTTTTGGTTATCTCAAAATCAAAATGCCTTAGGATTATTAAAACAAAATCAAAATAAAATTAATTGGAATACATTATCATATAATGAATCTATATTTAAAGATGAAAAAATGCCTTTTATATAAACAATTTTATATATTACAATAAAATATTAAATCCTAAAACAGGTAAAATTGATATTAATACATTAAAAAGCAGAATATCAATTTATAATAAAGAAACTAAAAATCAAATAACAAAAACATTACTTATAGATATTAAATTATCTAAAACTGAAAAAATAATAGGAATAACAGGGAAGGGAACATTAATATTACGAAAACTGTCTGATATAGCTTTAGCAAATCGTGAAAATACTTCAATTTATTTGCCAAAAAAATTATACAGGAAGATCATATTCCAAACCATTATGGAATATTAAACACGGTTATATATGTATTATAAGAATGATAAAAACTTAAAAATATTATCAATAAAAAATATAATAATTAAAAACGGATGGTATTATTGGTATCGATATACCATTTAATGAACCAGAATGGTTATCTAAATTAATTCCAGGTAATAAATCTAGACAATTTATATTCAGTAAATGTGCTATTTCAACTAGAACAATTGAACTATCAACAACATATCTTAATAATTTTATTGAATCTCATAGCACTAATTGCTTATAATCGACACGCAAGAATTATTTTCAAAAATAATAAAAATCTACATATAATAGATCCTTGGAAACAAACAGCATCTAGAACTAAAAATAATACCGAATTTAACTTTTATTAAACGAAAAGCTGAACAAACGAATGAAGGATCTTGTGTAGCAATATCATATGCACGATCTTTATATTTGTCTATAAAGGATTATGATAGTATATTTGAACCAATACCATTCGAATATATTGTATTAACAAGTAGATTAATTTCGAAATTTAGAAATAAAAAATGATAACATAATTAAATAATATTATAATGCAATCTAACATTTATCCGCTTGGCAAACTTACAGTTAATCAAATTAAAAAAGGACAAAAAGTTCTTAAAAATCTTGAGAGAGTAATAAAAACAACTAAAGATCAACAAAAAATGCTATCATTGTCTAATGAATTCTATTCAACTATTCCACACGTTAAAATTGAACTCATTTCATCAATGAAAAAAATTAATAATAAAAAGAAACTACTAGAATATATGTTGATTTAAATGTATAACATTGTATTATTTTTGTGTATATTTTATTATTTTTATTATATAAACAATAATATATTATATTATAATTATGTTATGCGAACATAATCGTCGTAAATCTGACTGTAAATATTGCGGACTTAGTTTTTGCCAACATAATAGAAAAAGAGTAAGATGTTATGAGTGTGGTTTTCAACCTAAAAGATGTCCACATAATCGGCAAAAACAATATTGTTATGATTGTAAAGGTAGTCAAATATGCAAACATAATCGTAGAAAATCAATATGTAAAGATTGTAAAGGTTCTAGGTTGTGTATTCATAATTTACAAAAGAATTCTTGTGTTGAATGCAATATAAATATTTATTTTGTATAATTAATTATGAATAGTAAATGTTGTCATAATCGTAGAAAATCAATATGCAAAGATTGTAAAGGTAGTCAAATTTGTCTTCATAATCGTAGAAAATCAAATTGTATAGAATGTCAAGGATCTAATATTTGTCAACATAAACGTCAAAAAAGAAACTGTCGTGATTGTAAAGGTTCTAACATTTGTGAGCATAATCGTAGAAAAGATATGTGTTATGAATGTGGATATAAACCTAAAAAATGTGTTCATAATAAAGAAAAATCAAAGTGTAGTGAGTGTAAAATAGATAGTTTTTTTAATTAATAATATCATAGTATATAAAATGGTTAAAAAACAACAAAAAAAGTGCTTACACAATTTACGTAAAACATTATGTAGAGATTGTGGTGGTGGTTCTTTTTGTATTCATAATATAAAACGCACAATATGTAAAGATTGTAAAGGTAGTCAAATTTGTATCCATAATCGTAGAAAAAGTGCTTGTAAAGACTGTGGATATACTATGAAACTTTGTCCACATAATAAACAAAAATCTAAATGTTATGAATGCGGTGGTAGTGAATTATGTATCCATCGAGTAATTAGAACTAAATGTAAACAATGTAGTAATATATGTTTAAAACATCGTAAAAGAAATTGCACTGAATGTTTTTTATATTCTATATTAAATAATGATTGTTAATATTCCATTTCGTTGTTGCGAACTACTTAGTGATAACAGTAAAATATTACCACTTATTGATATTACACCTTCCGCAAATACAGTTATTGAAAGTTTTCAATTAGCTTCAACAAATATAATGTTAGATAAAAATTACATATTAAACAATGATATTACACAAATAAATGCTCTTTTATTTTGTATTTGGTTTATAAATGTTTTAATGTTTATAGATTGGTCTAGCAAAAAATAAACTATATTTTAAAAAATGATTTATATTATTAATAATAATAATGACTGATATTCAAAAATTAGTTGATAAACTTACTAAATACGATTACCATTATACATTAGGTAATCCAATCATAACTGATAAAGAATACGATACCTTAAGAGAACAATTACAGAAATTAGATCCTAAAAATAAATATTTTAAATTAATAGGTTGTGAAGCAAAAGATAATTGTGTAAAACTTCCATATCATTTAGGATCACAAACTAAAATTAAAGAAGATAAAGATTTACAAAAATGGATTAAAAAATATAAGTCCAATAATTATGTAATATCTGAAAAACTTGATGGAATATCTGCATTTTACAATAAAACTGAAAACAAATTATATACTAGAGGTAATGGTAAAATTGGAAGCGATATAAGTCATATATTACCTCACATTAATTTACCTAAAATAGTTACTGAAAATGTTAGAGGTGAATTAATAATACCTAAACATAAATGGAAAACTGAATATGGTTCTAATGCTAGAAATGTTGTAGCAGGTCTAGTAAATGCTAAAACCCCAAATATTCCTTTATTATCTTTAGTTGATTTAGTAATTTACAATGTTTTAGATAAACCTATAACAATAGAAGAACAATTAAAATTAGTTAAAACCAATTGTGTTAAATATCAATTATTAAAAGAACCTTTAACCATTAAAGATCTTAAATTAACATTAAATACATTTAAAACTGAATCAAATTACGAAATTGATGGAATTGTTATAACCGACAATTCACAACATTATTCTAATATTAAATCAGGTAATCCAGACTTTTCGTTTGCTTTTAAAAATGCGGAATTAGATGAAACTGCTATTACAACAGTAATAGATGTAGAATATAAATTATCCAAAGACAATAGATATAAACCTAGAGTTATCTTTAATAAAGTTAATATTGATCAGGTTAACATTGAATGTGCTTCTGGATATAACGCAAAGTTTATACAAGAAAATGGTATAGGTAAAGATGCTAAAATTAAAATAGTGCGTTCAGGACAAGTAATACCTAAGATTATTGAAGTTATTAAGAAAGTTAAGCCTAAAATGCCTGATGGTAATTGGGAATGGGATGAAACAAATACGGATGCAATATTTGTTAAAAAAGCAGATGAAGAATCACCGCAAGAACAAAGAACTGGAAGAACAACGCATTTTTTTAAAACATTGGGAATTAAGAATTTAGCAGAAGGAACTGTAGTTAAATTGTATAACAAAGGATTTAAAACATTAGAAAGTATTTTAGATATTAAAGATCCTAATGATCTTAAAGGTATTGAAGGTATTGGAGTTAAAAAGATTGAAATAATTATGAATTGTATTAAAGAAGCTTTAGAATATACTGGGGGTATGGAAGATATTATGGCTGGTTCAAATATATTTGATAGGTCCTTAGGACCTAAAAAACTTAAACTTATTATAAGTAATTACACAAATATTTTAACTGATAATATAATATTGGATGATCTTATTAAAATTAAAGGTATTGGTAAAATTAATGCTGAACAATTTTTAACAGGTTTTGATAATTTTAAAGTATTTTACAATAAATATTATTATAATATTAATGTTAACGTTGATACATCACCTGTAGCACTACCCTATTTAGATCCTAGATTAGTAGGTAAAAAGGTTTCTTTTACTGGTGTTAGAAATAAAGATCTTGAAAAATTAATAGAACAACATAATGGTAAAGTAGTTTCTACTGTTTCAAAATCTGTAGATGTTTTAATAACTAAAGATCTTAATAGCACTTCAACTAGTATGAAAAAAGCGAAAGAATTTAACATTTTAATAATAAAAAATGATGACATAATTAAATAAATAATTATAATGACATCTACTGTTGATATCCGCAAAATCTTTATTAAAAGTGAGACTGATAGTAATAAACAATACGAAATGTATTATATGATTTGGAAAAATGAAAATACACCTAAAGAAATTATTTGTTCTTGCCCTGGTTATCAGTATAGGGGTAAGTGCAAACATATTGAAAAATATGATCCTGAAAACTCTAATCTATGGAAAAGTGCTAAAAGTGTTAATTAGAAATATCTATTACGTGGGTTTGTTTTAACCCTTATTAAATATCTATAAGAATATATTACTATTCCTAATATAAATAAAAATATATATAATCCCAAAACTCTTTTATCACTATAATTAAAACCAAATTCTATAAAAATTACATTTAATAAAATACTTATAATTGTTAAATAAATTAACAGATATACAATATCTCTATAATACAATGTAGTTAAGTATAAATTATTATAATGATTTTTAGTATTTTTAACTGATCTTTTTACTAATGCATTTATATGCTGATATTTATCTACTTCTGTTTTAAGATTTTTATTTATTTCATTGATATATTGAGTGTTTTTTGCTCTCTTTGCTAATCCTTGATCTTTATAAATGTTTTTAAACCTATACATAAAATCTAATATAGCATATGTAGTAATTAAGCTATTTAAAGTAGAATCTGCACTGGGAACATCATATATATCATTATCAGTTAAATATTTAAAAACATCATAATAATTATTAACATCAGGAGGAATTGTAGTTTTTTTAGAATCATACTTTGAGACTAATTCACCTTTAAACTCATCAAATCCAAATAAGTTTGGACCTGAATTAAAAGGTTCTATTTGAATATATAAATTATTAAATAAATGTATTATAACAAATAATAAAATCAATATTGGTATTAAATATTTTACATATTGTTTTTTATTATTTAAATTAAAAACTATTGTTATAACTATAAATATTATTAATATTATAAATACTATTACTGATTCATAATATTGTAAATCAATATTATTGGTAGTTTTAGTAATATCATTTCTAATTAATTTTTCAGTATTTTTATTATCATTTATTGTTTTATTCATTGATGATAAATTACTATAACTTGTATCAATATCATTATTATCACTATAATCTAATTTTGGTATAGTTGAATTTTGATCATCTACTAAATATTTTTCAAATAAATTTACTAATCCTGTAATATCGTGATTACAAAGAGTAGTAGTTGAACTATGAGTATATTCTAATTTTAATAAATTACTTCCACTACTATCATCATATACTGATCTTATTTTGTTTTCCCCACTAGCAGTTGTTATATTGGTTTTAATCGTGACTCTTAACCCACTTAATTCGCTATTAAATCTACTGTCAATTTGTGTAAATAAATCATCAATTGCCATTATTTTATAAATATTATTTTACTTAGAATACATATATTTATGATTCCAATTCTTACTACTATAATTAGTTCTATTTATATGTTTTAAGGTATAAAAATATACCATTAAAATTAAACAAAATAATACTATACCTAATATTACAATAATATAATTATAACCAAATATATTATATAATATTAACAATAATACTGCTAATATTACTATACGCATAAATAGATTTGTATAAGCCTTACGACGATAAAAAGAAAATGTATCTATATTTATTTTATCTTCCATATTTATGTTAAGATTTTTAGTTTTAGCATATAATTCTTTATATAATTTATTTTCTCCAATTAATTTAGTTGCTACACCTTCAATAATTGGTAAATCATTACTTTTAAAACGTTCATATGCTACATTTAAAGCTTGACATAAATGAAATTTTATTGTATCGCCATATGGACAATTACTAGTTGCAAGATCTATATTATTAAATCCTTCAATTAATACAACATATTTTGAAAAATACGCATTTATTAATATTAATAAAATTAATACAGATATTAAATAATTATTTTTATTTTTAAATAATATACAAAATAATATTATTACTACTAATAAGGTAATAATAAAATAAATGTATAGATACAAATAATCTAAGTGTCTTTCATTATCTTCAATTTCATTGATGATCTTTTTATTATGTGTTTTTTGTTCTACAAAAGAACTACTTGAATTAAAAACTTTGCTTTTATTACTAACGTAATTTTGTATTGGTTGTCCTGTATCTATATCTCTAACATTGGTTATATAATTTGTTATATATGTTTTGTATGATGTGTATAGTTCTCCAGATTGACTAGTAATTTTAATAGCAACCGCTGATAAAATTATAAGCTGAATATAATGATATATTAAATGTGATAAATATTCTCTATGCGTTGATCTTACATTAAGATCACTACCAACCGCTATTGTTATATTTTGCAGTGTATATTTAGCATAAGGTATATAAGTTGTATCTAGAGAAGTACCATTAATTTTAATACTAGTATAGGTAATCGCATTAATTTTATCTGGTTCATTAGAATCATATATAGAAGTATCTACAGTTAAACTATCTTCTGTTGTAATTTGATTTGCACCAGGTGGTATTTGTATTCCACTACCAAGATTAAATTCGGTATTATCAAAACTAGCTGAATCAATAAAACAAGGTTTCATTAAAGCACGAAAATCATTTAAAGCCTTTTCAACATTACCACTAGTTATTGGCATTTATTATTTTAATTTTATTTTATTTCATAACCATTCTATGATTCCAATATTTATTATCAGCTTTTGTTCTTGTCATTAGATTGATATTATAAAAATAGATCATTAAAATAATTACAAATAATATTATAAATATTATACTGGTTGTTGTAGGATCTTCGGTATTTGTATAAACAATATAACTAATTATACAAATAGCAGTAAATAATATTAAAAACTTAACTAATTCTTTGCTTTTAATAGCATTGATAAACTCATCGTTTAATACTAATTCTAAACTATTAAGCTTAGAATTACTTGATTTTGCAAATCCATCGTATTTATTCTTTTCTTTTTTTAATGATTCTTTTATATCATTTGATCTATTTTTGAATGTAAATTTATAATTTGCTGTAAATATGTATCGTCCCTACTAGTAAATCCACAAAATGTTTCAGTTATACTATCCCATAATTCAATTATATCCTTTATACTTGCAATGCCTAATACTGATCTTTTAAATAAATTATTACTAGCTGAGTTTTACAAAATAGTTAATTGTTTCAACTAATAACTGATTTTTAAACTCATTTGCATCTGTAAATGATATTAAATCATACATATCTTTAATATTAGGTGTATATATACTATTATACTATCAAAAGTTTCTAAATTATATCCTAAAATATTTATACTTGAATTACTACTAATATGTCAATATATCTCTAATAAATTTGTTATAAAATTATTTCTAATGTTGTTTATGTTTCAGTATAAACTTCATTGTTTTTAGGATTAAATGTAGTTTCAAAATGGGTTAATTGATTATTTACAACATTATAATAGTATTATAGTATAATACAAACAATCATAGAGTTATAAGAAGTGAATATAACAATAATACTGGACAAAGATTAATGTTTAAGAAATAAATTATATTGTAAAATAAAATAATGAGTTCCTTAAATTTGGATGATACTATTAATAAGTACTTGGATATTATAAATGATAATATCTTAGAACCGTATCTTATCGAAAACGTTTATGCTAAACCTACTAAAGAGGCAAAAGTAGGTATGGTTGATGATAATGCGAATGTTTGGTTTTTTACCAGTAGTGGTGATACAGTAACACTTAATACAGGTGCAAATGGATTAATACCTAAATATGACGCTGTTGATGATGCAACCGCCATTCTTAAAATACCTCAAGATGGTACTCATAAAGACGCTGTTATAATTAACGCTGTTAGAACAGTAACTATTGCTAGTGGAACTAAAATAAATAATGCAAAGTTATCTACTGATATAGATTCTGATGAAAATGGTTTTATATATTACACAACTGGTAATGATAAATTATATAATTTAGAACAATTTAAAAATATTAATTATCAAACTGAAGATACAACAATAGTAGACAATGATTATTACGATTTTTTTGTAAGATACAAAACATTAAAATATATTAAAGACACACATCTCAGTGCTAAAAACAGTGAATTAAGAACTACAGTTATTGCAAAATTAAAAGAAAATGAAACAATTGTAGAAAAAGGAATAACTTCTAGAATAGATACATTAAAAATAGGAAAAATGTTAGACCTTTTACACTTTATTAATAACAATAAATTTGATAAGTTTGAGCCTTTAGTTAATTGTTTATATTATTATTATTGGATGGCATTAGTTGATTATAATCAAAATTATTGTTCAACACAACTTACTTATTTTGAATATAATAGTTTCCGACGTGGTGGAGATGCTCATACAGCAATAGGTAAATTAAATGGTGCTTCTGGTTTTGGAACAGGTTTTGATGCTAGTCCTGCTAAAAGACTAATTGAAAATGTATTAATAGATATTTTTGAAAGATTTTATAAAACTACATCTAAATACACTAAAATTATTGAAAATATAAATAGCGATGATTGTATAAATATTAAAACACTTATTCAGTGTTTATTAAATTTATATGGTAATGACTCAACAGAGAATAGAAACTTAAATTTTGCTGAATATAATTCAAGTATTCATAATATTTCTTTAGTCATTTGTGATACTCCTTTAAAAGTTATGCAACAAGTAATTATATCAGATATAAAAACTTTTAAAAATGCTGATACGTCAGCAACTATAGATGATATAATTATAGTTAATAATGCTATTACTGTGGATACTTCTGGACTTACTGATTCAACATATGCAGATGATGTAGCAGCAAAAGCAGCGGCGGATTCTGCTATTAGTAGTTTTACAACGACTGTTACTTTAAGTGCACCAACAGTTAAAGCATTATATTATGCTAAATATTTATGGTCTATTGGTAGTACAACCGATGATAGAGTAACTACTGGGCTTACTAGTATTGATCTACATTCTTCTACAAAAGCAGCTATTATTGCTATGTATAAACCTAGTTCTACAAGTGAAAATGTTAGAACAGCTGCTAGAAATGCAAATTATACATCTTTATCAGATTCAGTAGCTTTAACAAATCAAGCAACTTTAGATATAGAGAATGGAGAAAATACCGACCATTATTTATATCTTGATAAAAGCAATAATACTAATCAAACTTACAATCCAAGTAATTCTTTTGATTCTGGATCATTCACTTATAATTCAATATTATCAAGATTACTTCAAGATTCCACACTTGCTAATATTGCTAATCATATTACAAAAATTCGAGAATTACATTCAAAATTATCAACAGCTACAGCTTTCACAACAGCATTAGCTGAAGATTCAAATAAAATATATAAATTTTCAGGTGATTTTGACACAGCTGATTTTACACCTGGATTGATAGATACACAATTAACAAATATTAAAACCGAATTAAAAAAAATATTAGATGATTATGATAAAGCTGTAAAATTAGATAAAATAGAAACAAAGCTACATAAAATACCAAATGTTATAAAAACCAGTATTGTGTCATCTAGCACAGATACAGATGCAAAACAAGTAAATATGTTTAAAGAAGAAATTAAAGCTTCTGATGTTATTTATAAAGATAACGTTGATAAATATAAAACAAAAAATAATGAATTAAATAATATAGTAAAAAGTAATTTATATAATAATATATTTTTATATGTTACTATAGTAGTATTAATTATAATATGTTTATGTATTATATATATAAATAATCATAAAGCATCTTTAAAAACTCAATATTCTATAATGGTTATAACATTTTTATTGCTTTATTATATTATTTATACAAATTTGACTATTAATATTACTGAAGACTTTGCAGCTAAAACATTACAAGATACTACATTGGCAATAATCTCTTCTGATATACAAAAAGATTTATTAAAATTAACAAATTTTGATAAAGAATATAAAGAATCTTTAAAAAAAGAAAAAAATAAATACGATGGATTTGCAAAATCTAGTAACTCAAAAGTTAATAATTTAGAAGTTGTATTAAACGATGAATTTATAAATGCTATTAAAAGTAAAGAATTAGTTAAGTTTTTAATATTATTCACTACTATATGTATTGTATGTTTTATAATTCAAACAAATTTAGAAGATCTGACAACTACTAGTATTATATTTATAATCCTATTCATTGTTATATTATCAATCTACTTCTATAATATTAATTTAATGACTAGAACAAAACACGATAATAAATATTGGAATCATAGAATGACTATGAAGTAAAATTAAAAAACTCTAAAAAATAATAAATGGATCAACTAGATTCTGGAAAAGTTAGAGGGACTTTAAATGCTTTTCAGGATTTGATGAAAGTTTGGAAATTATGAAAATTTAAATACTAAATTAATAGCAACTTTAAATTATACTACAAGTACTCTGTTATTGAAGTATGTTCAAAATATGATGATACTGGAAACAATCTTCAATTATATTTTTAAAAAGGTACAGATCTTACACCAAAACCAGATAATCTTGATGGATTAGTTACATTATTAAATACTAAATTATTAGATAGTACGGTTAATAATACTAATAAAATCCCTAAATTAAACTATAAATAATACAGATATCTTAAACAGTTATTCTAGTTTAAGAAATATTAGTAAATCTATAATTACGAATCAAAATAAAGAAAAAATAACAAGAAATGATATTAATAAAACTAAAAAAATATAGATTTACAATATAATGAAATAATATTAATTTTAATAGTGCTAAGCTACTCTTCTTACTAAACTACTCGTTATTGCACAATATTGTCTAGCATCTTGATAAACTATAAATATTTCATCTACCGTAATTGTTCCAAATAATATTTTTAATAAATCAGTTTAAAAATATAACTACTACCTGTAGTATCTTGTTCTACATATTTGTTTAACCCATTAGTATCACTACTAAGTTCTTGTTGTTTTTCTGGAATATTAATATACGGTTCTAATATAGAAATAAAATTGAAACATTTACCTTCAAGTAGTATTTCTTTTACAAAAAACTATAATGATGATGTTATAAATTTATTTCATAACCATTTGATTATTCTGATATTTATTATCTGCTTTTGTTCTTATTATTAAATTAATATTATAAAAATATATTGCTAAAATAATTACAAATAATATTATACTAGTTGTTTCAATATTATTACCTAACACTAGAGTTATAACATCACGATTTTCTTTTATAAACTTTTAGCTGGTTGTAAATCAGTTGTGACTAGTAATTTAATATTATTAGCTATTTTATTTTCAATAAGAATATTCCGTTCTCAAATCTGTAAGGTATTTTCTAATATTTAATATATAAATTAATTTTATACACTCATCTTTGTCCAATACCTGTGTTTATATTCAGTTCTTACAACCCTATGAAGATTCCTAAAATAGTAAAAAATCAGTATCATAGAAGCAATTATTGTTATAAATAATAAATAAATATTCATATCAGGCATTATAGTTGATAACCATAAATAGGTTAAAACTAATATTAAAAACAAGAAAGTTGTATGAATAAATAAAGTTCTTTGGAATAATCTATGCCATTCTGCATTTGTTGTAGCATCATTGCGATTAGTTGAAGATTCTAATACTTTATTATTATTTCTAACATTTTGTGCTTCTTTATTACTAGCATCTGTTAATGTATCATATAAACGTGTCATACCATAATTAGACGATTCCATATAGATTATTCTTAAATACATATCAAAATTATTATTAATTATTGTTTTTTCACTGATAATATCAGTAGTTGTAGAAAAGTTTTCAGTAAATCTTTTAGCAACTTCAATAAAGGAAAAGATCATACCATATGTTAAAAGAACTATTACTAAAATAATAAATACTCTAGTTTTTCTAGATTGTTCTGAATTTGTAGCTACAATAGCTATTAATGATATTATCACAATAATAATAGTTAAATAATAAATATAATCAATATTATTGAACGAACCTTGAATAGCATTATAATTACCAATACTTTTTTGATACTCTGATTTATTTTTATTAAATGTTTCATTTGTCTTACTTAAAGTATTTAGTGAGTCGTTATATACTTGTGATGAATATTCAATGTTTTTTGATAAAATTACACATTTATCATTATCGGCAAAATTACTATCTATAGTTCCTTCAATATTAGCTGCTGTTAAAGGATAATTACTTTTATCACTTGATATACTAATATTATTTTTAATAGTAATATATTTACGTTTAGTTTTATTATAAATAGTATGCTTATTTGTTTCTAATAATTCAAAAAAACTTATAACTGCTGCACCTTCAGTATATATTGTTAAAGCCGGAATACCACTATCATAGACTACATTTAAGTAATAACCAGAAAACTCTTTAATTTTGTTTGTTACTGCACTAAATTGCTTTAAAACTGTTTTAATATTAGTTTTAGTAAGTTCGCCACAACTATTAGAAGGATCAGTTAAATCATCACAGATTTTATAATAAGTTAAATATACATCTGCAATATGTTTATATAATAAAACTAAATATATTCCTCTACATACATATACAATTGATGGTGTTAATTTACCTCTTAATTCATCTTCAATATAATTTTTATGATTTAAACCAGAAATAGGACATTCTGTATTTGCAGTATCAATTTGTATGGCATCAAAATAATCATATAACTGAGGTAATCCAGACAAATTATTTGTTGCTATTGTATCCGGATTATTAACAAGATAATCATATATTTGATATATATTGAATATTTTTTTCATTTTAAGTTTTTTAGCGTCTGTTATATATTGAATTATAGTTGTACTAAATTGTGGTATATAATGATTAGTGTTTGCACTATATAATTCTAAATTATATTCATTATTTGCGGTATCTTTAACAATATTACTAAAAGTTGCAAATCCTGATTCTAAATTACAATTATAATCTGTTGCAGGAGAACCTTCAAAAAAAGCATTTGCATTTAGTGCACCTGAACTGCTATTTTGAAGAAAAGCAGTAGTAATATTATCAATACAAAATTCATTATTATTAACAACCAAAAAATCATATAAATTACTTAAATCATTATCATTTCTAAAAAATTCGTCAAATATACGTGTATTAATTTCAAATAATGTATCACACCCCATTTTTATTATAAGAATAAGTTTTTAATTTTGGTAATGAAATAGGTATATAAACTTTTATAAATACAAGTTTTAGCAAAATGATCATTAGCACCACAACATAAACATAGGTTATTTGCCATTCTTAATTCACTTGTTATAAACCTTTTAGCATTATTTGATAATTTTTCTTGAATATAAGTTCCACCTCTAACATTATCTATGCCGTATTTATTCATATATATTTTAACCATTTTATCTTCATCATAATCATCGCAATCTTCAATTAATTCATCTATATAAAGTGGTTTATATTTTTTAGTCCAAAAAGATCCATTACCATTTAAATGTTGTTTATATCTAATAAAAATATTATGAGTTTTACCTACATAAAATTTGTTATCAGTTAAACGTAAAATATAAATAGATATACGATCTCGCATAAACATTTTAGATAATTCGCATAATTGTTTATCAACTAAAGCATTCCTAACTAAATTAGAAATTAAAATAGTTTTATCATAACCTTTTTCTAAATCATCATAGTAATTCATAATAATAAAAATAACAAATAATGTTTATACGCACGCACGATAATAATATGTTAGACCGCTATTAGGATTATAACGATCAATCTTAACAATATCACCAGGGCGAATACCTAACCATTTTGAAATAGGATCACTTTTCAATATGATAGGTAATTGAGTTTTAAATTTAATATTGTAATGTGTCATAAGATCTTTAATTTCATCTTTAGTAAGTTTAGTATGCTTATCAACTAAATGATGTCTTGTAGGATTAAAATGTAAATCTGAAAACATAAATACAGACAATAGACCATCAATTTTATTTAAAGTTTTATCAAAAGTAACAAGTAACTTATTATCAGCAGTAGTTAATTCATCAAAAACAGCAATATAATTAATATATTTATTATGTTCTAAAACAAATTCTTTAAAAACATCAATTTCTTCTGTTGTTTTATTAACTTTTTTATCAGGTTTAAGTTTAGCTATAACATTTTTTTTAGATTCTTGATTTAAAGCTATAATAACACAAATATTTGTAGAATATACTATAACAGGTTCATTACCATAAAATTCGTCAGTTGTAATATTCTTTAAAGTATCAATAGGAAAATCATTGCGATCTTCTAACATTTCAGAAAGATTATTTAACATTAAAGGTATTATAGATGCCATTATTTATTAATAATGATATATATCATTTTTATACTTCTTTAATTCTTATATTAATCCATTTACCTTCAGCTATTTTATTACGAGTAAATATTTCAGTTCTTCCTAATTGTATTTGTAATTGAGATCTAGATAATGGTTGTTTTGTTGAAATAGTATTTGATCTAAACCAATTTTTATAATGTGGAAAGATATGTTCGATCAATAATTTATCATCATTATCATCAGTTTCTTCAATTTTATCTGAAATAAATTGAGCAATTAAATCTTGTTCAGCGTAGAATCTTTTAGTAGCATCGTTAATAATTTTTGGTTCGTGAATATTAGTTACATCTAAATGAATACGAATATGTAATAACATTGAAATGAAGGTTTCTTTCCATTTATTAATTTTATTTGGCATATCGCGATCAATTAGATATTCATTTGGTTTATTTGGATCTGGATTATCAGCGAATCTTGAAGTAAATTCAATTAATCTAATACGTCGCCAAGTTCCTTCATCATTAGAATTAACTTCAGGAACATAATTACAAGTTAAGAATACTGAAAATTGTGGTTTAAACTCCATTTGATCTTTATATAATCCACGACAAGTCATAGTATCATTACCAGTCATTTCTTTCAATTTACCAACATTCAGTTTATCATTTTCATTTGGTTCAGCCATTACGACCATACGAACACCTTTAGATTTATAAATATCAGGTGTAGCATTACTAGACCCACTACGGTTTTGAGTAATATACGATACATTCATAGTATAGAAATAATCGCCAAATGATTTTTCAACTAAATTGATTAATGTTGATTTACCATTACTACCACTACCAGCCTTACCTGCTAAAATAAAGAATCTTTCCTGTCTAAAGTTTCCATCTAAAGCTAAAGCAAATTGTATCATTAAATACTCCCGAACTTTTTTATCAGGTAGAACTTTAGATAAGAAATCATTAATTTCAGCAACAATAGGATCGTTTTTATCATAAGGTTTATAATTACAATTAGTGCTAAACCGAATACAATCAGCTGGACTGCCTTCACGAAAACCAATATCAGTTATATCATTCTTAAATTCAATACCTTTTGTAATATCAAAAACACCATTTTTAAAACCTATTAAATTACCTTTTTCATTTAGATCATATTCAAAAGATCTTGCTTGAAAGAAAGTTTTACATTCATTAATAACATTCTTCTTAAAAGGTGATAATCTACAATTATTAATTAGTTTTTCTGCTTTTTCAGCTTTTTTCAACCATCTTTGTCTAATATCTTGATCTAATTCAGGATTCATAGCCTGAATAGTCCATTCTTTTGATCTAGATTTAATACATTCAACAATATCAGTAGATATTTTAGTAGATAGATCAATACCTTCCATCATCGTAACATACCGATGTTCTTCTTTACTATACATATACCAAACATCTCTTGCTATAAACTTAAATTCATCATTAAATTTTTTATAAATTAACAATGCTACATCATAATGTGTAAGACTTTCAATAGCTTGTTCAGTATATTTAAACAAAGAATTATTAATAATTTCAGTATATTTTTCAGGATTATCTTGTTTAGCCCAATAAATCAAAGTCCCTAAGCCTAAGTTATCATCTTTCATACTATTCCATTTCTTCATACATTCTCGTGATTTATACTTTGTGCTATTTTTTGAAAAATCATCCCATAATTCTAATAAACGCATATCAATATTTCTTAAAACCATTCCAAGTTGTATCCATAATGTATAATCATCAGCTCTACTTGGATTCAAACAAATATTTACAATGTTTTTAACCAATTCAATTTTTTCATCATCTACTTTATTATTTAATGTATTGCGAATATCAGTTAAAAACATATTATCAACATATTTACGCACTTTTTCTTTATTTGGAAATAATTGTGTAATATATTCATTAATTTCTTTTTGATGCGCTTCTTTAATTGGTCTTTCAACATATTCAATTTGACGCATAGAAAATAACTTAACATTTGCTTTTACTTGATCTAATTCATCTGTGGTGCTTTCATTATCATCATCATCTTCATTATCTGTAGTAGAATATTCTATTTCAATTAAATCTGTATGTTCATATGAATAAATATAATGAATATCATATGGTTTTTGATTTAATTTAGAACTCTTAAACATTTGCCAACAGTTTGAATCTATTATAGTTTTATCAACAATATCATCATAATCATTATTAGCAAAAATACCTGAAAAAATTAGGTTAGCTTTTTCTAATATTTTAGTTCTTATAAAATGTTGGATTTTATGATCTATTATAAAATCATTAAAAATTAGATGAATGCCATCTTTTACAAAATCTTTAGTATCATCTTTAATATGCATAGGTGCTTCTTTCAACATTACAGTGCAATGAATACCATCTGCAACATCTATTAGATCGTAAATAATCTGAAAATATGAAAAAACAATATTTTCAATATGAGATTTTGTAAAATATTTATTACGATCCAAAGAAACTACACCATTTGTATGAAAAATAGGTGTAAATCTAAAATCAAGATCTACTCGTAATAAACTAGGATTTAATGGTTTTTCTACAAAGTGTAATGGTATCTCTTTAGCAACTACCTGACTATAAAGACTTATAAACTTTTTATATTTGTCATCAGGAATATTATAAGAAACTTTAGGATTACCAATACTAATATGCGTGTAAGATTGTCCTTTTTGTTTTATTGCATATTTATCTATGAATTTATTAAACTTATCTAAAACACGCATTTATTTCTATTATATTTCTTTTTTTATATATCATTTTTCCATATTCAATTTTAAGATTGTTATATAACGTTCTATTATTACAGCAATCGTGGTGAAAATATTTTATCTCTATTTTCAATCATTATTTTATCAGTCATTATTGTATTATCAAGAACATCTTGTTCTTTAGTATTTTTATTTTTAAACAATTTAGATAACCATCTTATTTGATATGTTATAGCAAACATTCCACATTCTGTTGAAGTTTTTTGAAATTGCTTTTTATTTACTCTTATTTTACATTGTTTTGTTGGATATAATTCTTTTAATTGTTTTTTAACTTCATTTATGTATAACATTATTAATTTAGGTATTCCATTTCCACCACTATCATAATAATATATTCCATATGATGGTAATGTAGGATCTATTACAATAAAAATACTTGTCCAATGACTACCACCTTGATCGAAAGTATCTAAATTAGTAACTATACCTAAATATTTTTTATTATTTTTAATATTATCACGAATATTTGGTGTGCATTTATTATCATAATATTTACATTTACCATTCGTTTCTTTAACTGCAAAATCAACTGTAAATACACCTATAAATTCGTAATTATATTTTTTACATTTATGATAATGAGTTAAAACATCTTCTATATCGAAATTAGATAACCAAGCTGTTTTATTTTTATACCATTCTGCGGGTTTCTTAGGTAATAATCGAGAATCTGATATATTATTTAATTTAAAGCATTCATCAAAAGTAGAATATTGACACAAGTAATCAAACCAAAGATAATGTTTTTTATCTCCTACCGTATTTTTTAGTTTATCATTAATTGCTCTATATGTTGGTTTTTTAATTTTAATTTTAAAATATTTATTATAAATTTCTATAAAAATTGATAAATCTTTCATATCAAAACATTGTTTTTGATCTTTTGCTAAAGGACTACAAAAACTCATTTTTACTTTGTTAAAATATAATAAATGACATTATGGGTTAAATTTATATTATGTGTAACATTCATAAATGTTTTTGGTTTTTTTATTATGAAAAATTTAACTAATAGTAATAATTGCTTTGTTGTTGCTGGATATTTATTTTTATTTTCAGGAATAATTGCTTTAATATCTTTGATTTATATGCATTATTTTACTAATATTTCAGTTCTTAAACCTAACAATATATACGGTATAATTTTATTAGCTATTATGAACTTTGCTAGTTATACATTATTACTAAATGCTGTCAATTATGCTGAAAATCCTAGTTATGTTAGAGCATTTGTTGCTTTAGAAATATCAATACTTACTATTGCTTTCGCTTACTTTTACAAAATTAATATTAATATTTATAAAATATTCGGGATCTTTAGTATTATTGTAGGTATTATAACATTAACATTATCATAGTGCGTTAATTTTAATAAAAATATTAAATACATTATATTTAGATAATGAATAATCTTATAGAACCTTGTAAAAAATACATTAAAGATAAACTTGGTATTGAATTACAAAATGAAGATGTTAATAAATATATTAGAACTGCTTCCAATTCTTTAAACCTTAGTAATCTAAACGCACTTAATAAAGAAAATAAAAAACTTATACTAACAACCGTATTAGAATTAGTTAATAAAGATAATAATTTAGAATCTGTTTTAGAAACATTAGAAACTGAAAGAAATACGCCTGTTGTAGCAATACCCTATGATTTTGAAGATACTTATACACAACCTACATATCATTATAAAACATTATTAATTCAATCTACTAAAACGGATTTTCAATATACTTTTAATAATGTTTCTAGATTATTACCATATAAGATATTTATTAAAAATAATAATCCTATAATCCCTTTGTGGATTAATGATAATCTTTTTCATTTTTATAAAAAGAACGAGAATGATATTATTTATCATACTATTAATGATGTTGAAAATATACCAGTTGATAATAGCGTTAATATTAAATTAGAGAATATACAAAATACTAAAAATTATAGTATTTATAGTTATCGTAAAATAGATGAAAATCATTATAAAATTATAATTTTAAATAATGATAATAAAGAACAAAGTGATATTAAGATCTATTCAAATAATAAAATATATAATTTTTATTATGTTGATAATGATATATATTTAGCTGAAGATCCTAACATTAATATTAATATTAGTAATTCTATTGTAGTTTTAACTACAAATATAATTTACATTTTATGTAAGGTTATAAAAGCATAACGAATACTCCCGAAAATATAAATATTATACTTGAAATTACTTCAATTCTATAAAGTATTTGCAATTTATCGTCTTCTTCTTTGGCTACAAATATATCAATATGTTGTGATAAAATTAATACTATTATATAAAACATAAATACTATAAATAAATGCATTGTTATTAATTGCATATTAAAATCAGTATTCAAATAATTTAAAGCACTTTTCATTCTATAATTTACATATTTGTTTAAGATCAATATTAAAATAAACATTATTAAGAAATATACACCAACATAGACTGCCATAATATATACTATATCTGTTAAATAATCATTCATTATTAAACTTTCTACTATGGAATATACAACAATATGTAAAATTAAAATAAAAAAGATAAATGCAAGTTTATCTTCAAAGTTAATTTTAAAAATATCGGATAAGTTTAAACCTAAATTATCTAATATATCTACGAACTTCGTATCTAACTTTATTTTGTCTTCAATTGTATTAACAGAAGATCTTTCTTTTTCATAATTTTCAATTATACTTGAAATTATACTATTTGTTATTTTATTATCTTCGTCTTCTTGTTGTGTATCAGCACCAAACATTGTTTTAGCTGATTTTACAAGATCATTTTGGTTTGGTTTAGGATCTTGGGGTTTATTAGTTGAACTATGTTCTTTATCATAATCTTCTTCAATTTGTTTTCTTATTTTTTTTAATATTTCATTAGTTTTATTTACGTTTTTTGTTAGGCTTTCTTTTTCTGCTTTTTTTGCTTGTTCTTCTTTTCCGTTTACTCCTCCTTCTATTTTTTTTTCAAATATTGCAAGATCGTTTTTTATACTTGCGGTGATTTCTTGTGTTATCGTTTCTTTGCCATCTATGATGGCATCTTTTATTGTTTTACTTTCTAGTGATGATTCTAAATGATTTAATAAATCTTCAGAAAAAATTTTATTATCTGCTAAATATTTTAATATTTGCATTGGATTAAACGCAGAGTCTTCGTCTTCCTTTCTATCTTTTTTATCCTCTTTAGCATCTTTAGCCTTTTTAGCATAGCCTTGTAATTTAGTATATATACTGGACACATTACTGCGTAATTCTTTTTGGTCATTTATTGTATTTATTGTATTTAATTCTAAAAAATACTCTCTACTAGGACTATAATTATTTTTACTAGCTTGTATTCTAACAAATATAATTTTTATATAATCAGTACTTTTAAAATTTAATTTATGATATTTATGTTTTTTGCTATGATCATAACTATAATCAAATTGAATTTGATTTGATCCACTTCCTTTTAAATACCCTGTTGTTCCACTATTAAAAATAAATTGTAAGCTATTTTTATCTTTTTTAAATAGTTGTAATATTTTTAAATCGTCAGAAGCATTAGGATCTTTTTCAAGCTTTTTTGCAAGGTCTTCTTCTGCTTTAGCATAAGCTAAACCGCTAGTAATATTATTTTTGTATGTATTAAATTTTTGAAGATCATCTTTACTAGCATCATCTATTAATTTACTTAACGAACGAATACCTTCTTTAATACCTTGACGAAAATCTTTTGATAATTTTTTATCTAATATATATTGATTTACAGGATCTTCAATTTTTTTTATTGTTTCAATTAAACTATTAATATATCTTTTATTTTCATCAAATTCTTTTTTAATTTCAGTCAGTTCATCATTTGCTGTTTGAAAAAATACTTTATTATTTTCAGTAACCTGTTTTTTTTGTATTTTACTATTATCGGTCAAATCAGCAATTTCTGTTGAAAGCTCGGTGATTTTTTTATCAATTAGTGTACGTGTACCAAACGTATTAAGAATTCCATTTTTATCAAATAAAATATCAATACTATCAATAGCACTATCAATATCTTTCATTAATTTTGCTAAATCCGTTTTTCCACCACCAAATATAGCATTTGTATAATTTCTATCTAAATTTTGTATTTTATTATGATGATATCTTATGGAATTTAATATATCTTTTATTTTATCATATCTTTTTTGAACCATATCTTCATAAGTCATTAGTTCTGTATAAAAATTATCCATTTTTTTACCTGTTGAAACATTTAAGGAATTTGTAGTATCTCTTACAGTTTTAAATATTTTATTACGGTTCAACATTTATAGATTTAACAGAAAAAATCATTTGAAAAAGAATGCGATTATTGATAATATAACCCAAACAATTGTTGACATATTTGTTATGAAAGTGTATAGATATCTCTTTTCAGTATCTGAAATATGTTTATAAGAAGCTGATTCTTTATCAATTGTGCGAATAACAAATGGGATTATTATTAATAATAATAATAATCCTAAATGCACTATAAATCTCGTATAACTAAAATTAACTCTACTATAAAAATAATATAAAAAACTTTTACTAGTATCTAATTGATTATCACTTAGATTAACAAAAGTATATATTAGAATAAATAATAAAATGTATGTTAGAATATATGCTACTATAACACTTTCCACATCTTTAACTATTTCTATTTGAATAAACCACATCGTTATATATAGCGAAATTACACGTAAAACATAAGTTGTTGCTATAAATGTATAAATATCTTCATTTGTTATTTTAATATCTTCAAAATATTCATTGTTTTTAATACGATATAAGTTTTTACGTAATTCTTTATAAGACTGTGTTTTAACATCATTAATATTAAACGTTTTTAACTCATTTAAGTATTCTTCATCTAAAACTTTTGGAATGTCTGCTTCTACGTTTTCTGTAGTATTAAAAAATTGTTTTATATTATTTTTCACTTTATTTAATTTTCTTTTAGCATTATCTGTTACCGATTCTGTTATATCATCATCAACTGTTGGATTTTCTAGTTTTGCTTTTAGTTCTTCTTTTTTTATTTTAATTTGTTCATAATCTCCACCAACTTTTAAATTTATTGTAGACATAGCTTCTATTGAACTATGACACACACTTTCATTTTTTTTTATATCTGCATCTGCATCTGCATCTATACCATGTGAAACTGGTACGTGTATTGGTATAGGTGTTATATTTGTTCCTCCCATTTTTTTAGTTTTGTTTATATATGCGTTAAACAATCCTGAAAATTTATCGGTTTCGTTTTTGGCAGGTGTTGATGTAGTATCTACTGAATCTAGATCTAGTATTGAAGTTATTACTTTAACTAGATCATTATCGTTACTACCAGCACCAGCACCAGCACCAGGACCATCACTAGATTCACTTGGGGTAGGCTTATTTAGTCTTTCTGTTGTTTTTGCTTTTAAGTCAGTTAATGTACTCTCTAATGTAGATAGGTTGTCTTGTGTGGCATCGTCGTTTAATAAGCTATCTAGTGTCGTCCTTACTGTAGATAGGTTGACATTGCCTGTTGCGCCCAACATTTCTTGTAATTTATCTGTATTAATTTCTTGTAATTTTTCTATTTTACCTTTTAAATTCTCTTTTTTTACACCAGTATTATAATTAGCAACCGTTAATACAATTATGTCACTAAATAAATTATAAATATTAGTTAATTCATGTAAGTATTCATACAATACTTGATAGTCATTTTTGTTATACATATTTTTTAAAAGCCTTTGAAAGTCTTTAATATTAACAGCACCATTATTAATTTTTAATATTACTAAATCTCTTAACCTATATTCTTTCTCTTCAATAAAAACACTTTTTTTAGGAATATTAATTTCGGATCTTGTGAATACATCATTATATAAAGAATCAATTCTAAATATATTACGATATCCCGGGTATTTTTTATTATATAATTGCTTTAAAGTTCTATAAGTTTGATCGTATATAATATCATTAATTATACTATATACCTGGTTAATATTTTCAACACGTTCTACAATATATTTGTTTTCTTCCTTTAATCTAAGATCATAACTTAATAATGTTCCGTATATAATACCATAAAAAACTTCTAATACATAAAAATTAACTTTATTATCTAGGTTCTTAGATAAAAATGTCTGTATTAGTATTAAATTCGTAATTTCGTGTTCAGCATCCGTCTTTGATATTGTTATATCTTTTGTTAATACTAATATTGCATTTTCACCAGCTCTTTTAACATATTCTAATAAATTAGATTCTGTAGTTTTTGTTGGAGCTCCCCTTTCTAATCCGGGTTTACTTTTAGGTAATCCGACTACAAGTAATATATGCATTATCAATTTTACACCTTGTTCTATAGTATTAAAATTACCGTTGCTTAATTTGGTAAAACTACTAGCATATTTTTCAAAAAGTGTAGCAGCTATCGTATTAACTTTATCACTTAGATAATTCCAATTATTTAACGAGGGGTCAGGTTGTAAAGAACCTATAACATTAGCATTTGGTGTAGAAGCTTTTATAACCGATTGTGGAGAAGCTATAACATTAGAATTGTGCGTATTCAAAGAAGCTTTTTCAAGTTGTATAACATTAGCATTTGGTGTAGAAGCTTTTATAACCGATTGTGGAGAAGCTATAACATTAGAATTGTGCGTATTCAAAGAAGCTTTTTCAAGTTGTATAACATTAGCATTTGGTGCAGAAGCTTTTATAACCGATTGTGGAGAAGCTATAACATTAGAATTGTGCGTATTCAAAGAAGCTTTTTCAAGTTGTATAACATTAGCATTTGGTGCAATTGATTTCAATTGTTGTTGAACACCACCGTATTGTATACTAATCTTTAGGTTATTAATAATACTATCAACTGCTGCACTAGTAATAGTAGTATTTAATATATTACAAACGTCTATATGAATGCTGTTATCTTCTTTCGACATAGATGATTCAGGTATTCTTTTAATTTGGTTTATTACATCTTCAAAATCATATTTTTCATATTCTTTAGTAAAGTTTCTAAAATATTCAATGTTAAATATTATTCTTCCTAATATACGATTTTTTACATATTCATCTGCATCGTTAATTGATCCATGATAACTACCTAGTTTTTTTCTAATAATTAATTCGCTTTTATAAGATTTAAATAAAATATTATATAAGGTTTCGATTTTTTTTAAAAAACTATCATTATCTGCGCTTAAATTATTAACAATACTTTCAAATATTTCGCGTTCTTTTGTTTCTTTATGTTCATCCTTTGCTGCTCCATCATTAAATGTTTTACTTGCATCTTCTTCAAAAATATCTAATTTAAACAAACTTTCTTCAATAGCATTTAAACTATCTCGTCGTTGCTTAGCTATATTATTAGCATTTGTTTCTTTTTGTAATTGAATTAATTTATTAACATCTTTTCTAGGGGCACTATCTAGTTTATCAAATACTTCATCATTTCTTAAGTTTAAAGAACCACCATCCATTTATTTTATTCTGGAGAATATAACTTTTTATTTTATTCTTGCGAATATAACTTCACCAAATATAAATATTGTTAAGAATACTCCTAATATTCCTAAAACATACATTTGAGGTGTATATACATCACCCGTAAAATATTTCTTAATTATATTAAATAAAAACATTAAAAGTATAATTGCTAAAATTACTAAAAATACTAATAAAAATTGGAACTTTTCAGGTGCTAATTGTATTTTAGTTTCTTTAGCATTTTCATCATATCTTTTTGCTATTCTATCTATAATAGTGTTTTTAGTATTTAAAGGATTATAATTATCTTCTTTTATATTCTTCGCAAACTTAACTTTACTCATTGAACCATCTTCATTTGGAAAATAATTTAAATATGAACAAGCATAATATCTAGCTGGTATTGAATATGCAGTGTCTTTATTCATTTGTTGGTGTTTCTCATCGGTATAAGTATAATTTTCATAATCATATCCAATTGTGTAGAATGCAGGGGGTAGTTTCTTTTCATTTTTAACATCTTTTGAAAGCATATTGCTATAATAATCATCTCCTAACTGAAATGTAAATGGATCACCGTCACTATTATAATCATTTTTAAAATCATCAAAAATATCTTGATTTAATTTATATATTGGAAAATAATTAGTAGTTTTTACGTCAGTATCAGTAGCTATATTTGTAATTTTAAATTTTGTCTTATCATAATTTTTAATTGATTCTTTTATTGATTCTTCTAAATTACTATTATTAAAAGTTGAAGTTTCAGTTCTTGCAACATTACTACTATAATATAAACAACTAAGTTCTGTATCGGATAATACATTATATTTCTGTATTTCACCTTCTTCACCAGTAACATATTTATAATTCTTTTTAATTACATATTCAATAATATTTGTTTTTGGAATATTTAATTTCAAATTACTTAAATAAGCTGTTTCTTCGTTTTTATATTTAATATCAATATCATAGTCAATATCTCTAAGTGTATTAGGAACATTTAAAATTATTTGATTATATAAGTCTTTATTGGTGGGTGCTATTAATGAAGGGACTTCGTAAAAAGAATCATCTTTGTTTGTTGCAACTAATAAATTTGAATAATAATCATAATTATACTGATTAATAGCATTAGAATTATTATCATTATTAAATAATAAATATATATATTCTTCATATTGCATTTGGTCAGTTGATTGTGATCTATAGTCCTCATAGCTACTACCTTTAGGTGATATTTCGCTAAATATATCTCTTATGTTTTTCATATGCATTTCTTTACCTTTTGTGTCATCCTTTCTGTTATTTTTAATTCTTTCGTGTATATCTTTAATATCTTGTTCACTATTAGCAATTTTAAAAACTCTTATTTTATTTTTATCAATAGTATGTTCTTCTACTTCTACTTTAATATGTTGCGATATTTCATTATTAATATCTACAAGATTTTTCTTATATTTAAAAGATGCTTGTTGTATAGGAAATAATTCATTATACAATAGATATACAATACCTGTAATATAAGATGCTAGTATAAATACTATAATTCCGTATATTATATTATCTAAATTAGAATCTTCATTTAATCCGCTAATACCAATTAGAATTATTAATAATATAAATACAAATCCTGTATTAGCTTTATTTACTTCCTTTTTATAATTTTGTTCATTATTTGAACCTTTTATACCTTCATTTTTTGCTTCACTTGCCCAGTTATATAATTGAAAAGATTCTAAAGATAAAATACCGATTTCATTACTATGATTTAGAAAATAAACGTAAAATAGATATATAATAAATAAAATAACATAATACAATACTATTAATTTTATAGCATTAGCAGATATATTTAATTTAAATGTAGATGGATCTAGTGATATTAATAAAGGAGCAAGTAATACAAAATATTGCATACTCGAAGTACTATGTTTTATATTCTTTAACCACTCGGTATAATTGGTATGCTTAAAATCTAAACTAGCTAACAATATAAACGTAAATAATGTAAATAATATAAAAGCTAAAAATACAAGACCCCAAATATGCAATGTTTTAATATCTTTTTTTAAACCAAATACAACAGCAAAAAATATAATATAAAAAACTAGAAAAATTATATGTAATGCTGTATGTGCTTTAAACTTTGGATTAATTAAGTTAAAATCATCATCACCACTAAACCCTTTAAATAAATCATTTTCTGAACCTCTAGCTAATAAACCAATTTCTACTCCAATTGTTAAGAATGCCATAATACCCGTTGAAATTGTAATAAAAGCATCGTATAATGCAACTTCGTTGTTTCTATTAAAAAATATAATACCAATAGCTAATAAATATAACATAAATAAAACACTACTTACTACATTTATATCCGCTGGTGCTGTATCGTTTGTATCGTTTGATTTAGCATGACCTCTAATACCACCTATAGTTCCTACAATAAAAATAAAATATCCACATAATATAAATATAGGAACTTTAATATTATTATTATCATCATCAAATTTAATACCATCTTTATAACTTTTAAATATTTCGGAAAGTAAATAAATTGAAAATATAACTACAATAATTATATAAATATCTCTTGCTTTATCATTACCATTATCTTCTAAGAATAAATGTCTATGTGTTTCTGCTTCACA
>Ga0209223_10000493_pt1 | contig 45632 bp, 44 predicted proteins | sample COG_06_FD_184750 | JGI IMG/M metagenome (GOLD analysis project Ga0209223, IMG submission 184750) | Pelagic Microbial community sample from North Sea - COGITO 998_met_06 (SPAdes) (version 2) | ecosystem: Environmental > Aquatic > Marine > Neritic zone/Coastal water | place: Helgoland, sampling... | reverse complement strand
GTCTTCAACGGCGGCAGCCAGTGGCCAGCCCCCTAATTCTTTCCAGCGATTAACAATTGAACAATACAGCTCTGCGGTTTTAACCGTGTCATACAGTGCACTGTGTGCATCGCGATTATTAAATTCAATCTTCGCAGCCTGACAGGCCTTAGCCAAAACCGTTTGTCCGTAAGCTAATCCCGCTAGACTCGCCGTATCAAAACAAGAGAACGGGTGAAACGGGCTGCGCTTAATCTGGTTGCGCTTAATAGCGGCATTCACAAAGCCAAGATCAAAATGGGCATTGTGGGCCACCATCACCGCGCGGGTGCAGCCAGAGTCAGACACTTCTCGACGAATGGGCTGGAATATTTCACGCAGTGCCTCACCTTCATCTTCCATCATCCGTTCTGGGTCATAGAGATCAATGCCGGTAAATTCCAGGGCAGCATCATCAATATTAGAACCGGGAAAGGGCTCAATATTTTTACTGTAGCTCTCTTTAATTTGCAGATTACCCTGAAAATCCATTTCCAAAATAACCGCGGCAATTTCCAATAGGGCGTCTTTACGGGCTTCAAATCCCCCCGTTTCCACATCTACCACTACGGGCAAAAAACCGCGAAAACGATCGGCCATTTTTGACCTTGTTAGAAGTTCTACAGGCATTTCCATTAGAGGCTCAATTTCCAGTTTAGAGTGGTACCCGCACCGAGCGGGACTAGTTGCGAGCCGTCAAAGGGAATTGCCTCAGGCAACTCCCAGGGATCACGCATCAACAAAATGGTTTGGCTGTTGTAGGGCAGACTGTAAAAGTCCGGACCATTTTTACTGGCAAAGACTTCGAGTTTATCCAGCGCGCCAGCCGTATCAAACACCTCAGCGTAGAGTTCAATGGCCGCATGATGGCTGAAGCAGCCAGCACAGCCACAGGCACTTTCTTTCTTACCCTGAGCATGGGGCGCAGAATCTGTGCCCAAAAAGAATTTCTTATTGCCGCTTGTTGCCGCTGCAATCAATGCATGCTGATGAATATCACGCTTAAGAATAGGCAGGCAAAACAGGTGCGGCCGAATGCCGCCCACTAACATGTGGTTGCGATTATAGAGCAGATGCTGCGGCGTAATTGAGGCGGCAACATGGTTCCCGGCAGCCGAGACAAACTCCACCGCTTCCTGGGTAGTGATATGCTCTAAAACAACTTTTAGCCTTGGGTAATTTTGTACCAGGCCACGCAGGTGGCGTTCGATAAATACCGCCTCGCGATCAAAAATATCCGTGTCGATAGAGGTCACTTCACCATGCAATTGCAGCACCATGCCCACTTCCTGCATCGTCTCTAAAACCTGGTGGATATTCGCCAGGTCAGTGACGCCTGAATCAGAGTTGGTGGTTGCGCCCGCAGGATAATACTTACAACCATGGATAAACCCACATTCCTTGGCGGCGCGAATTTCCTCTGGCAAGGTATTGTCAGTCAGGTATAGCACCATCAGTGGTTCCCAGTTCGAACCTTCCGGCCGTTGGGCCAAAATTCGATCACGATAGGCGCCAGCCTCAGCAACGGTCGTCGCTGGGGGCGTTAGGTTGGGCATAATAATACCGCGACCAAACCCGCGGGCTGCTGCGGGTACCGTGGTTTCTAGGGCCTCATGATCGCGCAGATGGAGGTGCCAATCGTCCGGCTGAATAATACTGAGTTGATCCATTGAAAAATTGTCTCCGGTTAGGGGGTGAATGCTACCGGAAACAGTGGCTTCATACGAGGTTTTGTGGAAAAGTAACCCCGTAAATTAAAGCCAGTAACAAAGAGCCCAGTCTAATAAGAGCTGCTTATGAATATCACCATTCTTACCAACAGAGATCTCGCCAGCCATATTGCCCTGACTCGTCTGGTAAAAGCGCTTGTCGACCATCAGCTCAGTATCTTTATCTCAGAAAAAGTCGGTGCCGACCATCAGCTGCCGGCACCATTAATGGAACTGGCCGCCTTCGAAAAACACCAGCTTGCCACGGCGGAGCATAGTTTTGATGACCTCGCCAAGCAGGTAGGCTGCGAGCTCCAGGGCTTCGCCGATATTGGCAATAAAGTGAATGGTCCAGAGGGGCTGGCGCGCATTCAGGCTAGCCAGCCAGACCTTATTATCTCCGTACGGTTTGGGTTAATTATTCGCGATGAGGTCATTGCCATACCCCAGTATGGGGTGATTAATCTGCACTCCGGTGTACTGCCCAGCTACCGTGGCGTTATGGCCACCTTTAGGGCCATGCTCAATAAAGCGTCAGAGATTGGCTCAACCCTGCATTTTATTCAGGATAGCGGCGTGGATACCGGTGATGTCATTTCCATTGCCCGAAGGCCTCTCGCCACCGACAGATCCTACCTATTCAACGTGCTGAGTCTCTACGAAGCGGGCTGTGAACAGATTATTCAGGCCGTGGCAGCTATTCAGGCTAACCAAACAGGGCAGCCCATTAATAGAGAATCTCAGCAGGGCAAAGCGGCCTATTACAGCTTTCCTTCAGACGATGAACTCGACGCGTTTGTCGCCTTGGGCTATCGGCTGTTTGATCAGCAGGATAATACTGGCCACAACCAATACTAAAATTGCTGCTGTTAGGGTAAAATCGCCAGCTTATTTTCTCCAGCAAAGGATCTTGTTTCGTGTCAGAAATTAAAAAAGTAGTTTTAGCCTATTCAGGCGGCCTCGATACCTCCGTCATTGTGAAATGGCTCCAGGAAGAATATAACTGCGAAGTCGTGACCTTCACGGCCGATATCGGTCAGGGTGAAGAAGTTGAACCTGCTCGTGCCAAAGCCGAAGCTCTGGGTGTGAAAGAAATTTACATTGATGATCTGCGCGAAGAATATGCCCGGGACTTTGTATTCCCCATGTTTCGTGCCAACACAATTTATGAAGGCGAGTACCTGCTGGGCACGTCTATCGCTCGCCCGCTAATCGCTAAGCGTCTTATAGAGATCGCCAATGAAACCGGCGCCGATACCATCTCTCATGGTGCGACGGGCAAGGGCAACGATCAGGTGCGTTTTGAACTGGGTGCCTATGCACTGAAGCCAGGCATCAAAGTGATTGCCCCATGGCGCGAATGGGATCTGAATTCCCGCGACAAGTTAATGGAATACTGTGAAACCCACAGTATTCCGGTAGAGATGAAGCGCGGTAAAAAGTCACCGTTCTCTATGGATGCCAATCTGCTGCATATCTCCTACGAAGGCGGCAATCTGGAAGATCCCTGGTCAGAAGCTGAAGATGATATGTGGCGCTGGACAGTTTCCCCAGAGGAAGCGCCTGACGAAGCAACCTATATGGATATCAGCTATGAGAAGGGCGATATTGTTGCTATCGATGGCGTGGCCATGTCTGCGGCGACTGTGATTGAGTATCTAAATAAAGTGGCTGGTGCCAATGGCGTGGGTCGATTGGATATTGTTGAGAACCGCTATGTGGGTATGAAGTCCCGCGGCTGTTACGAGACGCCAGCGGGCACGGTAATGATGAAGGCGCATCGCGCGATTGAATCCATTACTTTGGATCGCGAAGTGGCCCATATGAAAGACGAGCTGATGCCCAAGTATGCCAAGCTGATTTATAACGGTTACTGGTGGGCCCCGGAGCGTTTGATGCTGCAGGCTGCGATTGACCAGACTCAGGATGTGGTTAATGGTGATGTGCGCGTCAAGCTGTATAAAGGTAGTGTGAGTGTTGTGGGTCGTAAGTCGGATGACAGCCTGTTCGACGCCAATATAGCGACTTTTGATGATGACGGTGGTGCCTATAATCAGGCCGACGCTGAAGGCTTTATTAAGTTAAATGCTTTGCGTCTGCGTATCGCTGCCAACCGAGGCCGCGATATGTCATAGGGGGTATCTCCACCACCTCTGTGCTTTTAGCTTAAGTACCACTAGTTTATCTGCTACTAAAAAGGCTCCCTATTTGCTAGGGGGCCTTTTTTTTGCCTGCGCATTAGTCTATCTAATGGGCCTTGACCCATATCAATGTATTACCCCATCTCTGCCACGATAATAACTATTCAAATAAGCAATAAAAACACCGCCAATAATTTCTTTGGAAGTCGTTCAGATTGTCTATGCTTTAGGCATGCCTATCTTTATCTGTTGATAAAAGCGCTATTGATAGTTTTTAAAAATAGGGACAGTTTTTAAGAAAGAGCAGCTTTCAAATCTTGATCAAAGGACTAAGTATGATCAGTGAGACCGCTTCCAGCGAACCTCCGCAGTACAACACTAAAGTCATTAAACAATTCGCAATCATGACCGTAGTCTGGGGCATCGTCGGCATGCTGGTTGGGGTGATTATTGCCGCCCAGTTAGTTTGGCCCGAATTAAACGTTGGGCCCTATCTGCATTTTGGTCGTCTGAGACCATTGCATACCAATGCGGTCATTTTCGCCTTTGGTGGCAGCGCATTATTTGCCTGCAGTTACCATGTGGTACAGCGCACCTGTAATGCACCGCTAGTATCCAATAGTCTGGCCGCTTTCACCTTCTGGGCCTGGCAGCTCATTATTGTCTCGGCTGCCATCACCTTGCCCATGGGGCTTACCTCCGCCAAAGAATATGCCGAGCTGGAATGGCCCATTGATATTTTAATTGCCATTGTCTGGGTGGTGTATGGCATCGTGTTTTTTGGCACCATCATGAAGCGCAAGGTAAAGCATATCTATGTCGCCAATTGGTTTTTTGGTGCCTACATTATTGCCGTGGCCATGTTGCATATTATTAATAGTCTGGCCATTCCGGTGAGTTTATTTAAATCCTATTCCATCTATCCAGGCACCATCGATGCCATGGTGCAATGGTGGTACGGGCATAATGCTGTGGGCTTCTTTTTGACCGCAGGCTTTCTCGGCATGATGTATTACTTTGTGCCTAAGCAGGCAGAGCGTCCGGTGTATTCGTACCGTTTATCCATCGTGCATTTTTGGGCATTAATCGCCATCTACATCTGGGCAGGCCCTCATCATTTGCATTATTCTGCATTGCCAGACTGGGCTCAGAGCCTGGGTATGGTGATGTCACTGCTGTTATTAGCACCTTCCTGGGGCGGCATGATCAACGGCATTATGACCCTGTCGGGGGCCTGGCATAAGTTGCGTACCGATCCCACCTTACGCTTTTTGGTGGTGTCGCTATCCTTCTATGGTATGTCCACCTTTGAAGGCCCAATGATGGCCATCAAAACCGTTAATGCACTCTCTCACAACACCGACTGGACCATTGGCCATGTGCACTCCGGTGCTCTGGGTTGGGTGGCCATGGTGTCTATTGGTTGTCTCTATCATCTGATTCCGCGGCTCTACGGCCAGACCAAAATGTACAGTGAAAGACTCATCAATATGCACTTTTGGATGTCCACCATCGGCACGGTTTTATACATCGCCTCCATGTGGGTAAACGGCATAGCCCAGGGACTAATGTGGCGCGCCTTTAATAGCGACGGCACCTTAACCTACAGCTTTGCTGAATCTGTGGAAGCCAGTTACCCAGGTTATCTGGTGCGCTTTATTGGCGGTGGTATCTTCTTCTGCGGCATGTTGTTGATGGCCTATAACGTATGGCGAACGGTCAATACAGACAGCGAGTCAGCGTCTACCTCTGAGGGGGCAGCTATTAATGTCTAATAAACATGCCATTATTGAAAAAAATATCGGCCTTATGATTGTGCTGATTATTGTCGCCATTAGCTTTGGTGGGCTAGCCCAAATAGTCCCGCTATTTTTCTCCGAAGAAACTACCGAGCCAATCGATGGGTTAATGCCATTACCCGCCTTGGCCCTTGAAGGTCGCGATATTTATATTCGCGAAGGTTGCCATGTTTGCCATACCCAAATGATCAGACCCTTTCGTTCCGAGACCGAGCGTTACGGACATTATTCCGTGGCGGGCGAACATGTTTATGAGCATCCGTTTTTATGGGGTTCAAAACGTACCGGTCCCGATCTGGCGCGAGTAGGGCAGAGATACAGCGATGGCTGGCATCGTGTGCACCTTAATAATCCTCGAGATGTGGTCCCCGAATCCAATATGCCGGCCTTCCCCTGGTTGTTCGAAAACACCTTAGATGGCGCAGAGACAGGCAAAAAAATGCGTGCCCTACGTGCGGTGGGTGTGCCCTACACAGACATAGATATAGAGGGTGCTAAGGCAGCCGTTCAGGGTAGTACCGAAATGGATGCCCTAGTGATCTACCTGCAACAGCTGGGCACATTGATCCAGCAAAAGCGATAAGGAACTGGTTATGAGCAGCCATGAGCAGATATTGATAAGGCGCTATTTATGAGTAGTGGGGTATTACAAGGTATAGGCACCATTTTAGCCATGACCGCATTTATCAGTATTTGCGTCTGGGCCTACAGTGCTAAAAACAAAAAATCATTTGAAGAGGCCGCCCAGTTGCCCTTTTTAGATGAGGAGCAAGGAAAGAAAAACCATGAGTGATTTTTGGAGTTACTGGATAATCTTTTTTACCCTGCTGGTGTTATTCGGTAGTTGCTGGTTATTAATTGCCAACCGTAAAACTGACGTTAGAGGTGATCTTGCCGAAGGTGAAGTGCCCAAGACAGGCCATGTTTACGATGGCATTGAAGAGTATGACAACCCACTGCCCGCCTGGTGGTTCTGGAAATTTATCGCCACTGCCATTTTCTCTCTTATTTATTTATTGTTATATCCAGGGCTGGGGAATTACCCAGGGCTGCTGGGCTGGACCAGCACCAATCAACTCGAGGAGCGGGTTGCTAGCGCCAATGCCAAACTTGATGGTCAGTACAGTGCTTACGCCCAGCGAACCATTGACGATCTCGCCGGAGACCCCTCGGCCCTGCGCATGGGCCGCCGTCTATTTAATAACAACTGCTCCATCTGCCACGGTGTAGGGGGCACAGGTGCCAATGGTTTCCCCAATCTTGCCGACGCCGACTGGTTATATGGCAGCACGCCGGAGGCCATTAAACATTCCATCGCCTTCGGCCGGCAGGGAGCCATGCCCGCCTGGGGTTCTATATTGGGTGAGCCCGGTGTGGGTGATATGGGCGAGCATCTCCTGAGCCTTAGTGGCGCAGACCATAATGCCGAGCAGGCGGCTCGCGGGGCAACCCAGTACGGTCTGTTTTGTAGCAGCTGCCATACCCCTGCAGGAACTGGCATGCAGGCACTGGGTGCGCCAAATCTCAGTGACAGTATCTGGCTCTATCAGCAACAGAATTTAACCCTGGCAGAAAATATTCGCCACAGTATTCGCAGTGGCCGCAATGGCAATATGCCGGCTCATTACGAAAAGCTGCGCCCAGAAAAGATTCACCTTCTGACCGCCTATGTTTACAGCCTGTCACAGAACCAACAGTAATTTATGGATAAGCCTCCCTCGAAAGATACGGATGAAATTCATGTTCTAAATCTGTATCAGCCGGCGGACAAAATCTATACCCGACATCTGGAGGGGTTTTACCGCAAGCTTGCCCGTTGGACATGGCTACCCATGTTGGCTGGTTATTTTTTATTGCCCTGGCTGAGTATCGATGGCCGTCAGGCCGTCTGGTTTGACCTTGCGGAACGCAAGTTTTATATCTTCTGGATGACATTCTGGCCCCAAGACGCGCCAATACTCGCGGCCCTACTTATTATTTCCGCCTTCGCCCTATTTACTATCACCAATTTTCTTGGCCGTGTCTGGTGTGGTTTTTCCTGCCCCCAAACCGTCTGGACAAGAATTTTTATAAGCATCGAAGAATGGTTTGAGGGCGAGCGTCATCGCCGTATCAAACTGGATGCCCAGCCCTGGGATGTGAATAAACTCTGGCGCAAAGTTGGCAAACAAGTCTGTTGGGGTCTGGTTGCCCTAGCCACGGGAATCACCTTTGTCGGTTACTTTAATCCCGTGCGGGAACTCATTCCGGCATTCTTGGATTTCGCTGTTGCTCCCGCAACATTATTTTGGACCGCGATATTCACTGCGCTAACCTGGGCCAACGCGGGTCTCATGCGCGAACAAATCTGTCTCTATGTCTGCCCCTATGCGCGCTTTCAATCGGTGATGTTTGATCCCGATACGCTAATAGTGTCCTACAATAAATTGAGAGGGGAGCTTAGAGGGTCGCGAAAGAAGCTGAGAGGATCACGAAAGAAGCATGAGGACCCTAAAGAACATGGCCTGGGTGACTGTGTCGACTGCACATTATGCGTTCAGGTGTGCCCCACCGGCATTGATATTCGCGATGGCCTGCAATACGAATGCATTAGCTGTGGCCTGTGCATCGATGCCTGTAATGCGGTAATGGAGAAGATGGAATACCCCAAAGGACTGATCAGTTTCACCACTGAAAACATGCTCAATAAAGGCGACCCCTTTCATTGGTTGCGCCCGCGACTGATTGGTTATTTTTCGGCGCTGGTTTTAATGTGCGGGTTATTTGTTTATAGCCTCGGCAGCCGTATTCCCTTGGAAGTGGACATTATTCGCGACCGCATCAATCTCTATCGCATTACCCCCGCAGGCCTTATTGAAAACAGCTACCAATTAAAAATAAATAATATGGATCAGCGTAAGCATAGATACCAAATTAGTCTCAGCGACAATCATAAATTTAGTCTTGTAGGTCAAACCGAAGTGACGGTTGAAGAGGGCGAGGTGGTGCAGTTACTGATTCGCTTAACAGTACCCCGAGAGGCTAATTATAAAGCTAACACCGATATTCAGTTCGTCGTGAGTTCATTAACCGACCCCAGCATTAGCAACGTAGAGCAGAGTCGTTTTTTGGCACCCGCTGGAGGCACCAATAATGCGCGCTGAGCATATTAATTCGTTAGGGACTAAAAACAATAAAGTTGACGAAAAATGGTACCAGCAGTTTTGGCCCTGGTTCCTAATAGCCCTGCCAGGGACAGTGGTTGTCGCCTGTTTTTATACCCTCTATATCGCGTTAACGTATCCCCACAGCATGGTAGACGACAGCTATTACAAAGAGGGCCTAGCCATCAATAAAACCCTCGCCCAGGATCGTGAGGCGACCGCACTGGGATTGCGAGCACAGGTCAGTTTTTTCTCCGGTGAGAATAGCGATCAGGTGGATGTTGCGCTAGCGGGAAAAGGAGCGGGTGCGGGTAACTGGCCAAATCTAAAGCTTTTAATGTTGCATCCTGGATCCCGAAAGCGCGATCAAATTATTACCTTACAAAAGGTCAGTGCTGGCCAGTACCGGGCAACGATACCCCAGCACTATCAATACAGTTACTATCTGAGATTAGTTCCTGAGAATAAAAGCTGGCGTTTAAATGGCCAGATTGATTTTCAATATGGCACTAAAACAGCACTGCAACATGACTGATTCTTGCACCTCTTGCTACCATTGCGGACTACCGGTTCCAGATAATAGCGACTTTTGTCTGGTGATTGAAAACCAATCCAGAGCCATGTGCTGCCCAGGTTGCGCAGCAGTGGCCGCCACTATAATTGGCAGCGGTCTGGGCAATTTTTACAACTTCCGTACCGAACAACTTAAACAGCCCGCGCCAGAAAAAGCACAGTTCAAAGACTGGGATATTCCCGCCTTACAAAATGATTATGTCAGCCTAGATACTCAGGGCCCTTCTCAGCAGGTGGTGCGCCGTATTCGGGTACATATTGGTAATATCAGCTGCGCCGCTTGCGTGTGGCTAATTGAAAAACAGCTGAAAAAACTGCCCGGCATCGAACAGGTACTGGTTAACGGCACCACCCATCGCGGCGAAATTGCCTGGAATCCAGAACAGTTAAAACTCAGTCAGATACTCAATGCGATGGCGGATATCGGCTATCTGGTCACACCCATTAATAATGAATCTCAGCTGCCAGATCTCAAACAGCAAACCCGAACCATGCTAATGCGCCTTGGTGTGGCCGGCCTCGCCATGATGCAAACGACCATGCTGGCTATCGCACTTTACGCCGGGGCACTGCAGGGTATCGAGGCGCAGTGGCAACATCTACTAAGAATAGTTAGCGTCATTCTGGTTACCCCCGTGGTATTTTATTCCGCCCAGCCCTTTTTTATTAATGCCTGGCGCAGTCTTAGGCTTGGTCATCTAGTGATGGATGTTCCCGTCGCCCTTGCTATTGCCCTTGCCTACAGCGCGAGCCTTTGGGCCACATGGCAGCAGAGCGGTGAGGTGTACTTTGACTCCGTGGCTATGTTTACTTTTTTCTTATTGTTGGGTCGTTTTGCAGAACAGCGGATTCGTTATCGCAACCTATTATCGGTTCATGACCAAGACTGTTTGCTGCCACCCGCTGCCACCAAAATTACGTCCGCCAGCGGCCCCAATCGCTTTAAAACAGTACCCATAAAAACCCTCAAGCTGGGCGATCTTATTTATGTCGAGGCCGGCCAGACTATTCCCTGCGATGGCACCATTAAAAAAGGCATTAGTCAGATTAGCGAAGCTGTGCTTACCGGCGAGTCGAGGGCAGTGCGTAAACAGGCCGGGCAAACAGTCTGTGCCGGCACAGTTAATGGCGCTAACCCGCTAGTAATAAAAGTCTCGGTATTTGGTAGAGACACAAGGCTTTCTAATATTCTTGAACTGGCCGAGCGGGCAGCATTGGAAAAACCCCCTTGGGTTGGGATTGCGGATCGTGTGGCCGGCTGGTTTGTTGGCGCGGTATTAGTGATTGCCAGTCTAGTGGGGCTATTTTGGGCCTTCTCCGATCCCAGTCGGGCACTGTGGATAATGCTTTCGGTACTGGTAGTCACCTGTCCCTGCGCACTGTCTCTGGCGACACCCACAGTCATGGCGCTCGCCAATGGAATATTGAGGCGGCAGGGCTTTTTAATTAACCGGGGTCATGTGTTGGAGCAGCTCTCTAACGTGGATCAGGTGATCTTTGATAAAACTGGCACCCTAACCGAAGGCAACCTACTGCTTACCAAAGTAATACCTGCCGCGGCCATATTGCATAGCCGCCTAAAACAGGTGGTTAATTGGGCGGCCAGTTTGGAGCAGGGTAGCCAGCATCCCATTGCTCGAGCCCTTAAAAAATCTGGTTTGGTGCCCGTGACTGATCAGGAATTTATTATCGGCAACGGCGTGTTGGGCAAACTTGCCAACGACAAAAGCGTACTCCAAGAATTTGCCTTTGGTAGCCCCGATTGGGTAGCTGAAGTGATGGGCCTGCCCCCTCAGGCACACCTCACCACGGAATATGGTATTCAGGTAGCCATAGCGCGCAAACGGCAATGGCGTGGTGAAGAGCGCAGTGAATGGATCGCCAGTCTAATTTTTGATGATCAGTTGCGCCCCTCAGCAGAACCTGCGGTTCAACAACTTAATGGACAGGGCATGCAGGTACATCTCCTATCGGGCGACCCTTCATCCGCAGCGGCAGACATTGTTCGCCGTTTGCCGTTACACAGCACCGCATTTGGTCTGCAGCCCGAACATAAACTCGCGGCCTTAAAACGATTACAAAAGCAGGGCCATGAGGTGTTAATGGTGGGGGATGGTATTAATGATATTCCGGTATTACAGGCGGCCAACATTTCTGTTGCCATGGGTGCCGCTAGCGATTTATCGCACATAAGTGCCGATGCAATTTTATTGAATAACGACTTAGAAATGCTCCCTAGAGCGATCGCGTTAGCCCATCGTGCCCGGCACATTATCCGCCAAAACATTGGCTGGGCCATTGGTTACAACGCCTTGGCATTGCCCTTGGCTGCCATGGGTTATGTGCCGCCCTGGGCAGCGGCGATCGGAATGTCGGCTAGCTCATTGTTGGTGCTACTCAATAGCCTGCGTTTAAAAAAACGCTCAACCAGCTCCGCCATTAGTCCACCTGCTGCACCCGAGGTGGCGCATGTTTAGTCTCTATCTGTTAATTCCCATCTCGTTGCTGTTTGTGGTGTTGGCAGTGAGCATATTTTGCTGGGCGGTCAATGAAGGCCAGTACGATGATCTCGATAGCGAAGGTGAGCGGATTCTATTTAATGAGGAAGACTGTGCTCCTAAGGGCGGTTTTGAAAATAAACGACAGGATGCGTTTCCAAATAAAAAACAGGGCGGCTTTCTAAACAATAAGCAGGACGGCCCCTAGTGCTTTGGATGATGTTTATGGTGGGCTTGCTGGGTGCTGGGCACTGTATAGGAATGTGCGGAGGCATAGTCACAGCACTGGGTGCCAATACATCTAAGCCGAGCATGCTGGTTGGCTATAATCTTGGCCGAATTCTGAGTTACAGCTTGGCAGGTGCGCTTGCTGGGACCTTTAGTCTGGCTGCGGTAGGTGCTGGCGGCAATAGTCTAGCGCTGTTGCCGATAATGAGAACCCTCGCTGCACTGCTGCTAATACTTATGGGCCTCTATATCGCTGACTGGTGGCGAGTGCTTGTTGGTCTAGAGCGGGCAGGGCAGGTTATCTGGCAGCGCATTCAGCCTATGGCAATTAGGCTGGGCAAACCCGACCGGTTAAGCAAGGCCATTGGGGTGGGCATGCTTTGGGGCTGGCTGCCCTGTGGTCTGGTGTACAGCGCCCTGGGTCAGGCACTGGCTTCCGGTTCGCCCGCTAAAGGCGCTGCATTAATGGCTGCGTTTGGACTAGGTACATTGCCCGCCATGTTGGCAGGAAGTTGGTTTTCTCATCATCTGGCGCGCTGGCTACAGTCCCGATCACTGCGCCGACTCATGGGGCTCATTATTATCGGCATGGGCCTATGGATGCTATGGCAAATCCATATGCCCAGCCCACATGCACATCATCATTAACAGAAAAATTAGGAGAGTATTATGAAACAGGGTGGTTTTTTAATGTTATTAAGAGAGATTTTAGGGGTTATATTCTTCCCCACTGCCACCTGGCAGCGGTTGGCCAACCAGCCTGTTCAGGCCATAAAATCCAGACTACTGTCGATCTTAATTATGGCCGCTGTGCCGCCCCTAAGCTTTTATTATGGCACCACATACTGGGGCTGGGAGGCAGGCGATCGTATCGTCAAGATAACCCCAGACAGTGCCATTCCACTGATGGTGCTGTTCTATTTGGCGTTAGTAAGTGCGGTTGTGGTGATTGGGTTAATGGCCCACTGGATGTCTAAAACCTACAACGCAGACTCCTATCCCATTAAAGGCATAGTGCTAGTGGGTTATTCCTGCATGCCTATTTTTGTCGCCGCATTTTTTGCCCTGCGACCCATCTGGTGGCTAGATATTATTCTGGCTACGTTGGCCTGCTGTTACGCGATCCGGCTAATTTATATGGGCGTGCCCGCTATAATGAATGTGCCTGAGGATCGCGGCATGCTTTACGCCAGTGCTTTATTTGCCGTGGCCTTGGTGTATGCCGTAGTGATTTTAGTGGCCACGGTTATTCTATGGGAATATGTGGCGTTACCCGTGTTTGTGGATGGATAGATAGCTATAACTCAAGGCTAAATGCCAGACTTGCGCAGGTGCACATCCATCTGCGGAAAAGGAATCTCCAACTTATGCTCTTGGAGACTGTTGTAAATAGCGGTCAGGTAGGTTGATTTAACCAGCCCCGGCCGCTTAACCAAGGCACCTTCTGTCCAGACAGAAAGAAAGCAGTCGACGCCCGAGGCACCCAGTTCACTTACCAATACATCGGGTTTTAGATTGGCGCGATGCAAAGTCAGATCGACTTTATCGGCCGCCTCAAGCCCCGCCTTTTTTACCAGTTCTAGATCACTGCCATAGGCCACACTAAAGGGAATCGTAAAACGCCGAACATCATCATTAAGCGTCCAGTTATTCACCTGATTGGTAATAAAATCGGCATTGGGTACTAAGATATCGGCATTATCTAAGGTGCGAATCAAGGTGCTGCGAATATTGATCTCGCGGACTTCACCGAGGAGCCCATTGGGCAGTTCAATAAAATCCCCCACTCGCAGAGATTTTTCAAACAGAATAATAATGCCACTGACAAAATTATTCACAATCGACTGCAAACCAAAACCAATACCCACACCTAGGGCACCCGCCACAATCGTTAACTTGCCAAAACCAAAACCCAGTGTCGATAGCGCCGTTAGAATACCCACGGCGTAGACGATATATTTCAGCATGCGATTGATCACATAGATATTTTGATCTCGCGCACGGCTACGCTTAGCCGCCATGGTAGCGGCGCGGGTAATAATCCGTGAGACCAGCATGGTGATCAGTAAAATGCCAATCGCAGAGGCAAGGTCTGCGGTTCTTAATGCGTAGTCACCAATTTGTACAATGGGCACATTGAGCCAGTATTCGATTTTATCCATCACAGCCATTTATTCCTTTTAAATAAAACAACAAGCCCTATGGCTATTGTGGCCATAACCCCAACCAAAATAAAATACCCATTAGGGTTGTGTAACTCAGGGATATTGTCAAAATTCATACCGTACAGACCGGCTAAAAATCCCAGTGGCACAAAGATGGCGGTCACCACCGTGAGTATGCGCATGGTCTCATTTAGCTTGTGAGAGGTGAGGGAAATATGCCCATCAATCAAATCACCGGCCAGATCATAGTACAGGGCCGACAAACTATTGAGGCGATCAAATTTGTCGTAAGCATCGGTCACCGCATGGATAATATTGGGGACATGGCGCAGCTTTTTATCCAGGTGGATAAGCAGTTGTGAAAACACTCGGTCGTGGTAACTGTGCAGGCGTTTAAGTTTACGCAGCCAAGTTTTACAGGCGATAAGCTCGCGCAGAAGGTTGTCGTTAGGTGAGGCCAACAGAGTATCTTCATAATTAGAAAGCTCAGGCTCAAAGTCCAATAAAAACTCCAAGTATTCCAACCCCAGACTATTGCTAAGAGAGGCAAACAGCACAAAAGGCCCGCCGGCCAAGCTTGTTTCTAAACTGCGATCATTCCACCAGGTATCGATGGTGCGGCAGGGCTCATCACGGCGAGTGATTAAAAAATTGCCGCCAATAAAGCAGGCAATTTGTAATGTTTCAAAAGCTAGGCCTTCAGATACGGCGCCAAGACCGCGTAACAGTACAAAAGACTGATCGCCAAAATGTTCAGTTTTAGGGGGGTGCCGCAGGCGGCGGGCATCCTGAATAGTCAGTTCGTGGCAGCCAAATTGGTCAAAAATAACTTGCTCAGACTCCTTGGGTTCAGCCTGAATATCAATCCAAATAAAGGAATTTTCTGCAAGGGGCGTGGCAATAAGCTCCACACTTCCCCGAGACAGATTAGTTCCATCGTAAATACAAACCCTAATCATAATTAGCCCTTTAGCAACCCAGCGGGTAGAAAGATCTAGTATATGGCAAATAGCCTGAAATCAAATCCATTAAGCATGAAAAAAGTTATCCAGATCAAGAGATCCACAAACCAGAAAACATAGACTAGGCTTTAAGAAACAGACACAAAAAATGAGCTGGATAATTGATGAACTATGGAATTTAAAGACTATTATAAAATATTGGCAGTCGCGCCAGATGCTGATAGCAAGGCGATCAAAACCGCTTATCGCAAGCTGGCTCGAAAATATCACCCAGACGTTAGCGAAGACCATGAGGCCGAAGGGAAATTTAAAGAAGTTAATGAGGCCTATCAAGTACTCAAAGATACTGACAAGCGCGCTGAATATGATGAACTCCGCCAGTATGCGGGCCGGAAACAAAGTGCCGGAGGTTTCCAACCACCACCGGGATGGCAGTCATCCGCAGGGCGACAAGACAGTTCCCATGATGGCGACTTCTCTGACTTTTTTTCATCAATTTTTGGTAGCGCACACAGGGGGAAGGCCGGCGGTTTTTCCCAGCAGGATTTTAATGGGAAAGGTCAGGATATAGAAACAGATCTGCCAATTTTTCTTGAAGACACCCTAGCCAATTCAACCAAAACTATTTCCTATGGTCTCCCACATCGTGATCAACAGGGCCGTATCAATAAAATTAGTAAGACACTCAATGTAAAAATACCTGCAGGCGTGACCGACGGTGAACGTATTCGACTCAAAGGTCAGGGTGAACAGGGGGCAGGGAATGCCGCCAATGGTGATCTGTATCTACGCATTCGACTAGTACCCCATCCGCTGTTTGACGTTGAGGCCCACAACCTAGTTATCACAGTGCCGCTAGCCCCCTGGGAAGCTGCGCTGGGCGCCAAAATAGATGTGCCGACATTGTCAGGCAAAATTAAACTATCTATTCCCGCCAATAGCCAAACCGGTCAGCGCATGCGCATTAAAGGCAAAGGATTGGTGCGCAAAGAGGGCCGTGGCGATTTGTATGCGGTCCTCAAAGTAGTGATGCCGACCATTATCAATGACGACATCAGGCAGTATTGGCAGACACTGGCTAGCGAGGCAGACTTTGACCCTAGGGAAGAATGGAGTAACTCATAATGGAAACGTCACAACCCCAATATTTTAGCTTTGAAGAGATTTGCTGTGCCACCGAACTACCCAGCCAGACTATTATTGAGATAATTGACCACGGCATTATTGAGCCCAAAGGCGCCTCCCCAGACGACTGGAGCTTTAATATCCACATGATCACCGTTACCAAAAAAGCCTGCCGGTTACATAATGACCTAGATATTGATTGGGCTGGCATAGCACTGGCAATTAGCCTGCTGGATGAGCTAGAGCAGCTCAGGCAAGAGAACAGGGAATTGCATCGTCGCTTGCAACGGTTTATGGACGGCGAGTAATTTCTACTATCCCTATTCCATCGATTTACACTAAGCTGTAGCGATGAAATTACTCCTAAAAGACATCCAGCAAGCCCATACGCGCATCGCGCCCTACATTCACCGCACGCCAGTATTAGAGAGCAGTGCCCTGAATAAAATCATTGGTTGCGAGCTATTCTTTAAAGCCGAAAACCTACAAAAGATTGGCGCCTTCAAAGCCCGCGGTGGGTGCAATGCCGTCTTCTCAATGAACGAACAAAGCCTGAAAAAAGGCGTAATCACCCATTCTTCCGGCAATCACGGTGCCGCATTGGCCTGGGCCGCAGCCCTCCGCGGCGCACCCTGTACCGTGGTCATGCCCGAAAATGCGCCAACCGTAAAGATTGCCGCCGTCGAAGGCTATGGCGCCACTATTGTGCTCTGTGAACCGACCATGGCGGCAAGGGAAGGTACAGTGGCCAAGTTAGTAGAAGAGCAGGGCAGCACCTTAGTTCACCCTTATGACAGCGACGTAATCATCTCCGGACAGGGTACTGCAGCCATCGAGATGCTAGAGCAAATAGAGCAACCCTTAGATATTATGATAGCCCCCGTAGGTGGAGGTGGCCTGTTAGCCGGTACCGCAATCGCCATCAAAGCTCTCGCCCAAAACACCCAAGTCATTGGCGCAGAACCCGCCCAAGCTAACGATGCTTGGTTAGGCTTTAAAAGCGGCACCCGGCTCGCACAATTTACCCCCAACACCATCTGCGATGGTTTGCGGGCTACCCTAGGTGTGCGTAACTTTGAGATTATTACCGAACAGGTAGACGATATTTTGCTCTGCTCAGAAGAGCAGGTTGTTGAAGCCATGCGTTTGATTTGGACAAGACTTAAGGTGATCTGCGAACCATCTTGTGCAGTGCCTCTGGCGATGATTATGGATCAGCCTGAGCAGTTTCAGGGCAAGCGGGTGGGGATTATTCTGACCGGTGGCAATGTGGATTTAGATAATTTGCCTTGGTGAATCCAAGACAAATATAAGAGTGGGACTTTAGTTAGGTTGTCCCACTCCTATTTCTATTAGCGATATATTTTCTAGCTAACCGCCACAAAGATGAGGTTGAAAGAAGGTGCTGTTTGATAGTGGTGAGCACCCATTTGAATTGCAGGCTTTTACCTTTACAAAGGCATTTATTGTGTTCGCAGTTCCGGCCGCTGGAAAGCTTGAACTAAAGGAGTAGGTATAGCCGCCCCCCGTTGGACTATAATAAACTTGATAGTAGCTTGCTCCAGAGGATGCGCCCCAAGAGTTTGAATACAGACTGACGCTATTGTTGTAGCAACCATTAAAGACACCTGTAACAAAAGAGGGTGAAAATGGAGTACCTGAACCGCCACCACCCGCTGGTGGATCTTCATAGCCATTCATTTGCCCCCAAACAATATCCAATATAGCGCCGATGGCTTGATCTAATACTGAAATATCATCAATCGCATCTTTGATATCCTTCTCATCGAGTTTGTCATGAATGAGACCATCATCTGGACTGACAGTATCCGCAATCCACACTATGACTTTCGCGGCTTGACTAATTGATAGGCCATTTTGGCGTAATCTATAAATCATATTACTGAATATCTTACCATTCGACTGTGCAATCCCCGGGGCAGAGCTATCTATAAAGTCGTCAAAGCTTTTACTATCTGATATGTCTCTCACGTCGTTTGAATTTTTAAATAGTTCTTCGGCTATCTTGGTATTTCCAGGGGGGCTAAATGTTTCCGAATAAAGAACTGCCATGGCATCGGCAAACCCCTCATTTAGAGCAGTTGCCCAAGGGTCACCTCCCGATATTGCGCTAGATAGCTCTGAATTAACACCGTGAATCACACCATGGGTTGCTTCATGTACCACTACGTCATCGATCTTTTGTGCTTGCACTGGATTGTATATTGAGGGATCTAAGCTGGCAGGGTGAGGGATTGAAATGGTACCTGAAGATTTGTCAAAGGAGGGTCCTGCAGGATCAGGAGTATTTATTTTAACGTCAATAGAGTCAGAGAGTCCTCCAACTTCAGAACAGCAAATGCCATCGGTGTTTTCAGATAGCCAATCTTCCATATTATTTATAACCTCCCATGGATGCTTGGCCTGCGGGTCTTGACAAAGACCCGAATATTCACATATAAACTGTCCAGTAGTTGATTCGCTAATAATCTCTCGAACAGTGCTAATAATCGTTATTGGTGGATAAAAAGGTATTACAATATTGACATCCTGACATGCCGGTAGTGAAATTCCGGATTCGTGTTCACAAATATCTGTTTGTATTTGAGTGGTAATTCTATCTAAAGCTTCCCTAACTTTAGCCTTACCGGTATGTCCATCAACAAAAACTCTATAGGCACCTTTTTCAGACTGAACCTCATAAAGTAATATCTCCCAATAGGGCGTTAGAGTGTTATTAGCATCAATGATTTTGTAACCGACAGACGGAGGGGTACGTTCAAGAGTGATAAATGTCAGCAGATTTTCGGATAAATGCTTCTGCGCTGCTTTTTTTGCTATCTGTAGAATCTCAGTCTCAGAGTACATCGAGGGCTTTATATCAACTCGGTCGGCTCCAATCATCATGTTGGATAGTTCAGTAACTTGACCGGTATCCGTAAACCTTATTCTAGAGCCACTTCTGAGAGGGATGCCATTAATTATCTGATTGTAATTTACCGAATATCCTCGCTCTGGAGTTCCTACTATTTTGGAAATCTGGTACTCACTGCCTATATCTGAATAGGTGAGAATTTGTAATTCATCCAAAAGTGTCTTTATTGGAGCAACATTTCTTTTGGTTATAAGCTCGTTGACGTCAATATTGCCGATATTTCCTCGAATTAATTTGGTACGACCTCCATTCTTGTTAGATGACTGCCTAAAAATCTTTGGCTTTATATCTAATAATAGTTCAGTCTTCAGTAGTTCTCGTTCTAATCGACTTATATTTGACTGATCATCTTTGGATATTATTCTAGCCTTAAGGCGCTTTGTGCTTTTGATTCGTGGACTTTTTAGCTTGTAAATAATTTGCTGAGTATTGTTAATCTCCCGAGGTAAGACTCTATAGGTTTCACTATCAATTGTGATATTTCCAACCACTTCTTTAGTAGCATCATCAATAATAAATCTAGCATTACCTTCATGCCCCACGATCAGTGCGGTGACGTAACGGAAATTTTCCTTGTGATCAAATACTGACTCGATCACTGACAATATGTAATCTTTGCCTTTGATCGTTATTACTGGATCAGGTAATTTCAGATTGGGTTTTTCAGGATCAATAGATATTACATCTGAGATCATTAGTTTACGTGGGTCAATGCTGGAAGTGTCTGCAATGCTAGCGTACGTTCGGGGGTGTTTCTCATCGTAATGTAATTCATTTTGAGATGGTTTTTTATCTAGCCTAGATATAGAAACCTGGGACGCTGACTTAAGCTGTAAGTCGTCTAAACTTCCCTCCGGCTTTAATCTGAATGAAGGATGCTCATTTGCTGCTGAAAATACTGATGAGGATAATAGTAGTGTCGAAATTAGTAGAAGATTTTTACATTGAGTTAATAAGTTCGTATTCATATCAATCTTGCTCCTTAAGATCGGTTAAGCTCCTTGGTTTATGGCCACCAATATCAACGAAACACCTGGTAGCCAGTTGTGTCTCGTTGAAAACTGCCATTATTATGAATAATGAAGTATCAATGAAATTCGACATATTAAAGATAGTCATTGATCCTCAAGAAGGCCAATGAATACATAAATATATGTGATGTTGTTGTCGAAGTTTATAGGGGCCAGTCGGCAGTAAACTGTGCTTCTTATGACTCTCTATTTAGCCATGTTACTAAGTTGAACAGGGATTTCTTAGTCTTCTTGTGCCTTTTTTAGTTTTCTAGCGTTTCAGCGGATATGTTTTTAGGATAATGAACGGAGTTACAGCTGCTAGTCAAAGGGCAGATTTAGTTTTTATTTTGATGTGTCGAGACGCCGTTCGGCCTAACCAAAAGTCATTCAATAAACCAGAAACCGACTACACTTAACCTAGCACGACCTATAGTGCTCAGTTCTGATCACAGCTATCTTGTAATAAGAGATAAGAGAATGCGTAACTACCATGAATAACAAACAGTTTTTGGCATCCCAAAAGCAGCTAACTATGCTCAAAGAGGCATTGGCTAACGAAATGGCAAAAGATGTGCCTGTAATTATCAAACAAGCGAGTAAGGCTCAGTTGCAAGAACTTATCGATCAGGTTCAAGCGGAGATACTTTTACACGAGGCTTAGGTAGCACTTGCTGCTTAGGTGAGCCGTTCAGTAAGGCAAAATCCCCATTAATACTTCAAAGACGTCAGAGCTGTAAATTTGGCTCGAAGCCCCCCGTTGTACTCACAGTCTACATAATGGTAATTTGTGGGCCACAACAAAGGCTATCCCGCCGGGCTACTAAACTATACATGCCTCGGGTGAACCCAAATCAAGCATTCATCAGAGAAAAGGGTAGGCATGAAAATAGACACTAAACTGGGCCACTTAGGTCGCGCCTCAAATGGTCAGGCAACCGGCGTTAGTCCCCCGCTAGTGAGAACTTCAACAGTCGTGTTTCCTAGTTTGGCTGCCTTCAAAGAATCCTACACCACGCCAGTTTTCGAAGCCTTGCGTTACGGGCGTTCTGGCACCTCAACCTCATTTGAATTACAGAAGGCCATGGCCGACATTGAGAATGCAGAAACCTGCATTGCCACAGCCTCTGGTCTTAGTGCCATTGTTGCGGTACTGGGTTCCCATGCAGGCCCCGGGAAACACATTTTGGTCAGCGAAGGTGTTTACGGTTTAACGCAAAAGTTTTGCGAACAGGAACTTGTTAATCAAGGCACGAAGGTCAGCTATTTTGGGCCCAATGAAAATATTAAAGACCTCATCAAGCCAGAAACCAGTCTCGTCTATATAGAAGTGCCTTCGTCTATTCGCATGGAGTTGTTTGATATAGAGCGCATCTGTAGCGAAGCCAAAACACACAAAATCCCGGTGGCCTGCGACTCTACCTGGGGCACCCCAATATTCTTTAAACCTCATTCCTTTGGCATTGATATTTCTATTCATGCGGCTACCAAATATATCAATGGTCACTCCGACACTATGCTCGGCCTAATCACCGGAAGTTATGAGGCTATGAATCCAGTCAGAGACTGGTGTGATCGCTTCGGATCCCATGCCGCGCCAGACTCATGCTGGCTCACATTAAGAGGCCTACGCACGCTGTCAGTAAGAATGGAAAGGCACCAAGAAAGCACCATGGCTGTTGTCTCTTGGTTATCTGAGCGCCCTGAAATAAAGAAAATTTTCTACCCACCCCTAAGTAAGAACAAGGGTAATGATTACTATCTCTGGCAGAAATACTTCACCGGCGCCGCTGGCCCTTTCACTGTCGAACTAGAGCCCTGCAACGAACAGCAATTTGAAGGCTTTATTAATGGTCTAAACCTGTTTGGCTTAGGAACTAGCTGGGGCGGTTTTGAAAGCTTGGTTATGCCAGCCATTCCCCATCATCTTCGTGCCGAAAAACACATGCCCGATGAAGGCCGATTAGTTAGATTTCATGTAGGGCTTGAAGATGCAGATGACCTTTGCCGGGATATTGAAGGCGCATTGAAAAACTTAGGCGCCGGCTGAAACCTCAGTGTCCATAAAGTATCCTAAGGATTGATGGGGAATAATCATTTATGTCTATTTTTGCTGATAGGCATTTCCCATATCGCAGCTATCGGGCCAGATATTTCGCCGTCAACAAGCCTGTGCTCAGCACCCCATGGTCTATATTAAAGACAGCTATTATAATTCCCTCTGAGCTATTGGGTATTTTTTAGTTAGCTCTCAGCAGGTGCTACAGACGCTGGCTGAGAGCGCTTTCTTATATGAGTAATAATCCACGACAGCGACGATAAGTAAAAGGACAAGAATTGGTGAACATAAGACAATATAACACCTCTGATTTAGAGGCCGTGCTCTCTTCTTGGGAGGCAGCGACTCGACTAGCCCATCCGTTTATGACAGAAGATTTTCTGGCCCAACAACGCAAAGATATTGCCGAAATATACATGCCTAATACAGATACCTGGGTTGCCGAACTCGACGGCAAGGTCGTGGGGTTTGTTGCTCTGATGGGTAATGAGATTGGCGCGATGTTCCTGCAGCCCAATTATCATGGCAAAGGTATTGGTAAGGCCTTAATGGACAAAGCTAATGAGCTTTATAGTAGTCTTGAGCTCGAGGTTTTTAAGGCTAATACCATTGGTCGTAAGTTTTACGCTAGATATGGCTTTGAGCTTCTAGAGGAAAAACATCATGAACCGACAGGGCAGCCGTTGTTGCGTTTGAGGTTTGTGGCTGGTTAATAGATTCTATGGGTTAGATTTTTGCGGTTATCTTTCCTGACCCCTAATTAATTTATATAGCCATAAATTGGCCGTAAATTAGCCGCAAGTAAAAAGCTTAGGGGTAACTATTAACGGCGTTTATCCGCAGGTACAGCAGTTAACTAGGCCGACGTTGTGAAAGCATAAAGTGTTATAACGCGAGCGAATCCTTATATAAGAAGTGCGGATGTTCTTCAAATTAACCACCAATTGAGGGTAGTCGGGCCACAAGAGTTTCTGATGCTAATGTTACCCTCTGGCCAATATAAGCATGATTGAAATAACACAGCCACAGGCCTTAGCTCGGTTACGCCGCATTTCTCTAGCTGCCCAAGGTTTACTTCAGGTGCAGCCATTTGGGTACGGAATGGCTGGTGCGCTTAAAGCCATTAATCATCTAGGTTATGTGCAGATCGATACCATTTCGGTGGTGGAGCGCGCGCACCACCATGTTCTTCATTCTAGAGTGCCCAAGTTCAAGCCAGCCATGATCAATGAACTCTTACTTAATGGCGACATCTTTGAGTACTGGTCTCATGCGGCAGCCTTTCTGCCCATAGACGATTTTCGTTTTTCCCTACCCTACAAGCATGCCCTCAAAAGTGGCCTAACCCACTGGTATAAAAATCCTGATAAGAAAATTATCCGGGAACTGTTGGCGCGTATTCGCTCCGAGGGTCCTCTGCGCTCCCGAGATTTAGAAACCGAGACCAAAAAAACAGGTACAGGCTGGTGGGATTGGAAACCGGCCAAAAAAGCCCTTGAGCAGATGTATATGCAAGGGGACCTTATGGTGTGTAACCGTGAGGGATTTCAGAAGAGCTACGATCTCACCGAGCGAGTGCTTCCCTCTCAGGTGAATACTCAGATGCCCAGCATAGAGGAATTCGCGGCACATCTAGTTGATCAACAGCTGCGCTGCCAAGGGCTGCTGTCACTTAAAGGCATTACCTATCTGCGACGCAATGCTGAACTGCGCAGAGCGGTAAAAGACCTAGTCAATGATCGGCTGGGACAGAGAATTTTAGAGCAGATACAGCTAGGTAGCGGTGAGGTATTTATTCTGGAGTCTGGTGCCCTTGAGTGCCCGTTGCCAAGGATGAGTAACCGCATGCTGATACTCTCTCCATTCGACAATGCAGTGATTCAGCGAGATAGGCTAAGGGCGCTGTTTGAATATGACTATCAAATTGAATGCTATGTGCCCGAAGCTAAACGACAGTATGGCTACTTTTCTCTGCCGCTACTTTATCGGGGTGAGTTTATTGGGCGCATGGACTGCAAAGCCCATCGCAAGGTCAGCCATCTAGAGATTAAGTCACTCTACTTGGAAGATCACCCGTTTGATGAGGATTTTTTGATTGCAGCCTTTGTAGAGGCCATCAAAAAATTCAAACAGTTTCAGCAATGCGACGCAGTGTCTCTGACCAACGCCTATCCAAAACACCTAACGCAACGTTTACGCAGTGCGCTAGACTCCCTCGCATAAAATAATGACGGGCCATAGCTGCCATAGTGCAGCGCCACAGCCCACCAAAATAATCCAGCATAGAAAGGTATAAGCATTGATAGAGCGCATTGAAACAAAGAAACGCATGAGCAGAATTGTGAAACATAATGGCACCGTTTATTTATGTGGCCAGGTGTGCGCAGATGCGGAGCAAGGTATCAAAGAGCAGACGGAAACTATGCTGGCGAAGGTGGATACATTACTAGAGCAAGGGGGAAGCGATAGAACACAGATACTGTCTGCGACTATTTATATCAAGGATATGCAAGATTTTGCCGCGATGAACGAGGTGTGGGACGACTGGGTGCCTGAGGGGTATGCGCCTGCGCGTGCCTGTGTTCAAGCGAGTATGGCGAGAGAGAGTTTGTTGGTGGAAATATCGGTGATTGCGGCTGAGCTTTAGGTATTAGGCTATTTCATTCTAAATCAGGTCTGACCCTTAATCTTGGACTCTGAATCTTGGTCCCAGATTGTTCTTTTATCAATTCCGACGTTCTGGATAACAAAAACTGCGACCCAGTGATACCATTGTTGCTTAGACCACTAGCCAGTAGCTACCATGACCAACTTGTCCTACCCACGATTCCATCTAGCCTTCCCCGTCACTAACCTTGAGGCTGCGCGCGGCTTTTATTGCGGCATCCTAGGCTGCCCCACCGGCCGTGAATCTGACCGCTGGATAGACTTCGATTTCTTCGGCCACCAGCTGGTAGCCCACTTAGTCGCCCCTGAAGATCATCCTGCCGCTGCCACCAATTCTGTAGATGGCCATGCAGTGCCAGCCTCCCACTTTGGTGTAATTATGGAATGGGATCAGTACGAGCAGGCGGTGGAGATGATGAAGGCGAATGGGATTGAGTTTGTGATTGAACCCTATGTGCGCTTTGAAGGGCGTGAGGGTGAGCAGGCGACGTTATTTGTAAAGGACCCGAGTGGCAATCACTTGGAGTTTAAGGCGTTTCGTAATATTGAGATGCTGTTTGCTAAGGATATTGAGAGCTACTAGTTCGCTCTTGCACCCATGATTTTGCGCACGATCGCGCGCTTCACTATTTCTAATGTATCTCTACTCGGCAGCCTTTCGTGCGCTGCTTTTTCTTCGCTTTGGGCGTAATAAGATTTACGGCTGTAGTCGATACTCACATCGATTATCACGGGTTGCCCCTGGGCGGCGGTTTCTAATGCGCGGCGAAGAATGGTGTCTATGCCGTTGTTATTGGCGATGGGGAAGTAGCCGCATTCTAGGGCGTCGGCGAAGGCGTCCCAGTGTATATGGCCTAGGTTTTTCTCAGTGTTGGGTTGGCTGTTATTGAATAGGCAATATATAGTGCCAAGTTTTTCTCTTGCGGCGGTGAGTGCTTCTAGGCCATTAATTATCATGGCGCCATCGCCTACTATGCCTACCACTTGCTGGTTGGGGTTGGCGAGTTTAATGGCGTTGACGGCGGGCACGCAGTAGCCCGCGGCGTTAAAACTGGTGGGGCAGATAAAGCCTCTGGGATTGTTGATGGGCAGTAGTTCGGCGGCCAGTGTGCGGTGGTTGCCGTGGCCGGTGACGACGATGGCGTCGTTGTTGGTGGCGTTGGCTAGGGCATCAAAAAACACGGCGGGGTTTACGCGGCCTTTGCTGTTGTGTTCTAGCCAGTCTTCTTTTTGTTCGTTTTTATATTTGGCGATGGTTTTTGCGACTGCGGTTGCTCGGTCTTTGTTGTCGTTGGTTTCTTTATTTGTATTGGCATTGGCATGCATTTCTTGCAGTTTACTGAGTAGGGCTTTGATCGCCTCTGGTTCTAGCTGCATTATATTGTCTGGCAAATCGGCCTCTGCATAGTCTAGGTCGATGCCATCGTGGCTGGCGGTGCCTACTAGCAGTAATGCGTCGCAATCTTTTAGGGCGCGCTTGGCGCTTGGGGTGACGATGAGTCCGGCATGTAATGGATGCTTTGCTGGAAAGGCGCTAGTGCCCTGCAGACTGTTGCAAACGGGCGCGGAAAGAAACTCGGCCAGGGCGATGAGTTCTGGCTGTGCGCTGGTGGCTTTCCAACCGCAATATATGGCGGGATGTTCAGCGCTGAAAAGTTGCTGGGCGCTGTGATCTATGTGCTTTGGATCTATGTGCTCTTGATCTAGGGAACCTTCATTGACGGCGTGCAGATGGACGGGCAGGGGCTGAACGAGCTCTTCGTCTTGCATTTGTAATTCGATGGGAATGTCGATGAACACTGGGCCTGGTTTGCCACTGACTGCCATCTGGTGAGCCGTAAATATTGTGCTAATTATTTCTTCATGCTCGGTGATTTTAAAGCAGGCTTTGGTCAGGGGCTGTAGCAGTTGTTGGCTGTCTATGCCGTAGTTCTGGTGGTCTGAACTGCCGGCGATAATGAGTAGGGGCACACCAGCAATAAAGGCTTCGGCGATGCCTTGGCTGATGATGGCGTCGGCGCTAATGAGCATGGCGCCAATTGAATTATTCTGAGTGGTGCGGCTAATAGCATCGGCCATAAAGGCGGCGCTGAGTTCTTGGTTGACCAGATGGATGCTGATGCTTGTTGATTCGTTGAGCGCGTTATAAAGGTCGCGATTGTGGGCACCGAGCACGCCGAAGGTATGTTGTATATTGAGCTGCTCTAGTGCGTAGCGCACTAGCTGGGAACCGCTTTTATTCATGCTGCTGTTTATCCTTGGTAAAAACCTAATCCATTTGGTTTTTGTCTGCTGTAGCTATGATACTTATAATTATGACACTGCTATAGCAGTTTAATTTCTATTCCCTGACCATTAACTAGGATATATGTCCGGTGGTTCTAATGCGTTTCGCGCCTTTGACCGGTGCATCTCGTTGCGCATCTGCTCGGCGCTTATTGGCGGTGTCGATGGCGTTCTTAATGGCAATTAAAAAGCCGGTGACCAAAAATGCGCCAGGCGGTAACACAACTATTAGAAAGCTGTAATTGTCGCCAAAGGGCTGCAGCATCCAGGTGGATGCCATGGGTCCAAAGAGCAGATGCATGTCGGCAAATAATGTGCCTGATCCCAGCAGTTCACGTATGGCGCCTAGGGCGACCAACACCGCTAAAAAGCCTAGGCCCATCATTAAACCGTCTAATGCGGCGATGCCAACTTTGTTCTTGCTGGCGAAGGCTTCTGCTCTTCCAAGAATGGCACAGTTGGTGACGATGAGTGGGATAAAGATGCCCAGTATCTGATACAGGTCATAGGTGAAGGCTTTCATAAGCAGTTCGGCGCAGGTTACAAAGGCGGCGATAATAATCACGAAGGCGGGCAGGCGCACGGCGTCGCTGACGTGGTTGCGTATTAATGAAACGATGGTGTTGGAGCCTACTAGCACTGCTAATGTGGCGATGCCTAGACCCAGTGCATTCACTACTGAACCGGTCACGGCTAGGAGTGGGCACAGACCTAATAGCTGCACGAGCGCTGGGTTGTTGGTCCAGAGTCCGTTTTTGACGACTTCTGATGCGGTTACATCACTCATTATTTGTCTCTATACGCATTGGCTCAAGGCTGCCTATCTGCTCAGGGCTGTTCTTACTTTTAGCCGCTTCTATTAATAGTCGCTCACTGTCTTCAGTAAAGTATTCCAACGTTTTGGCTATCTGATGAATTACTGCTCTTGGGGTAATAGTAGCACCGGTAAACTGGTCGTAGGCGCCGCCATTCTTTTTGACATCCCAGCCACTTTTGTCAGGGTTAACCAGTGACTTGCCATTGAAGTCGAGTATCCAGTCGCTCTTTTTAAGATCGACTTTGTCACCTAGGCCTGGAGTTTCGCGATGCTCGGTGACGCGCACGCCAGCGATGGTGCCATCAAAGTTGATGCCGATTATCATGGCGATATTGCCGCTGTAACCATCTGGGGTAAGGGCGGGAATAATGGCGGCTATGGGCTGGCCATCACTGCGGGCAATATGAATGTCACCGCCTTTTTTGAGTCCTAGCTTGGTCCAAAAACGTTCGGGTATTGGCTGCACGTCCATTAACAAATCATTGTCATGGCGCTCTATGGGAATAATTTCCAGCAGCTTGCGCTGTGCGGCCTTACGCTCTGAATCGGCGATTCGGTCGCGGGTTAAGGTGTCTGTGGAGGCCAGAATTATCGCGGTGACCAGTGCAAATACTGCGAGCACGATGGCGTTAAAGCGGATGGACTGAAGAATCATTAGTCTTCCTCTTTTTCTGTGGCTCTGCGGCGATCGGTATGGCCGTAGGTGCGCGGTAATGTGTAGTTATCGATAAAGGGTGCGGCAAAGTTGGCTATTAGTACAGCGAATGCCACGGCGTCTGGATAGTTGCCCCAGGCGCGAATGATATAAACCAGCACACCAATTAGTGCACCGTAAATGAGTCGTCCGCGATTACTGACGGCGGAGGATACTGGGTCGGTAAGAATGAAAAAGGCACCCATCATGGAGGCGCCGCTGAACAGGTGCATCAGCGGTGAGCCGGGGCTTTCTGAACTGCCGCCATCCCAAAATAGTAATGACATCATTGCGATGGCCGCGAGCATGGCCACTGGGCCGTGCCAGGTAAATATTCGCGTAGCCAGTAATACTATGCCGCCTGCCAGAAAGCCAAGGTTAACCCATTCCCAGCCGACGCCTGCAAAGGCGGCCTGGCTAAACAGTGGATTGCTTTCATAGATCTGATCGACCACTAAGCCGCTGCTGTGTTTAAAGACGTCGAGTGGTGTGGCACCGGTAACGCCATCGGCTGGGCTGTAACCACTAAATACAATACCTAAAGATTCTATAATTCCCGGATGGCTTACGCCGTCTGGCAACAGGGACAATGGGGTAATCCAAGTGGTCATCTGTATGGGGAATGAAATGAGTAGTACCACGTAACCGACCATGGCGGGGTTGAATGGGTTATAGCCCAGACCACCGTAAAGTTGTTTGGCGATAATAATGGAGAACATACTGCCAACCACCACGACCCACCAGGCTGCGAGGGGTGGCAGTGCCAGTCCCAGTAATACGGCGGTAACCACGGCGCTGTAGTCTTGCAGATAAAAGGCGACTGGGCGTTTGCGCAATTTGAGAATAGCGGCTTCGCAGGCCACGGCAGTCACGACGGCCAAGACCACATTGATCAGGCTGCCCCAGCCAAACTGTATTGTTAGGGCGGCAAGACCGGGAACGGTGGCCCACAGCACTAGCTGCATTACCTTGCTGGTGTTTTGCGCGGCATGAGCATGGGGTGAGGTGATCTGTTTAAAGGCCATTACTTAACCTGCTCACTGTGTTTTTTGACGTGCTCGGCGAGGCGCGCCTGTGCCTGCTCAAGCTTTTGCTTGGCCCCTTCAAGAGCGGCATTAAGAATATTCTTTTGATCTTCAGTTTGCTTAGCATTGGTTTCGACTAATTTGTCTGTGGCCATTTGCACGCGCATTTCGGCACCGGCGATGGAGCGTTCAAATTTAGCTTGTTGCTCTTCTGGGCTAACTTGCTTGGCGGCGGCACGGGCCTGGGCAGCGGCGATTATATCTGCGGCTGAACCTGGCGCTGGGCCTGTACCTTCCTTTGCTGTGCCTGCATTGGCAGCGACGGTTGCCTTGGCTTTTTCGGCGGCTTCGCGGCGTGCTGCGCGTTTGGCTTCTTTGTCTTTTTCGGCCTGTTCCATACGCTGCTGATGAAATTCGAAACGCTCGCGAGCATGGTCTGACTTAACCTTCTCTTCCCGGGCCTTTAAGATTTCACCTTTGCTGTGGCGATAGTATTGCACCAGAGGAATATTGCTGGGGCACACATAGGAGCAGGCACCACATTCTATGCAGTCGAACAGGTTGTGGGCTTCGAGGCGGTCGTGATCTTCTGCCTGGGAGTACCAAAATAGTTGCTGGGGCAGCAATGATGCTGGGCAGGCTTCGGCACACATACCGCAGCGGATGCAGGCCTGTGCGGGCTCGTCATCGGGAATCTCAGAATAACTGGGAGCCAGTATGCAGTTGGTGGTTTTGACTATGGGTACTTCGGCGCTGGTGAGACTGAAACCCATCATGGGGCCACCCATCACCAAACGGCTGCAGGCATGTTCGTTAAATTCACTGTGGGCCAGCATATGGCTGACAGGTGTACCTATCAATGTTTCGTAGTTGCGATTAATGCCACAGGCATTACCGGTCATGGTGGTAACCCTTGATATTAACGGCTCGCCATTGACTACGGCGCGCTTGATCGCGTAGGTGGTACCTATATTAATGCACACCATACCGGCGTCGGCGGGCAATTGGCCGCTGGGCAATTCTTTGCCGGTGAGTATGTAGATAAGTTGCTTTTCGCCGCCTGAAGGGTACTTGGTGGGGAACGACACCACGGAAATACCTGTGTCGGCCACATGGGGTTCTAGAGCAGCAATGGCTTCTGGCTTATTGTCTTCGATACCAATCAGGATGTTGACCGGATTGCCGAGAATATGGCTGAGAATACCAATGCCGGTAATTATTTCTGCAGCGCGTTCGCGAATAGCAGAGTCATCGGCAGTGATATAGGGCTCACATTCGGTGGCATTAATAATCAGCGTATTGATGGGGCGCCGATGACCGGGGCTGAGCTTTATAGCGGAGGGAAAACCTGCGCCACCCATGCCGGCAATACCAGCATCGGCAATAGTTTTCGTTAAGGCCTGCGGGCTGGCATGTTCAAAATCTGCAACGCCTTTATGGTCGATCCAGGTGTCTTTACCATCGCTGGTGATTTCGATGCAGGGCGCAGACATGCCCGATGAATGGGCAATGGGTCGGTCTTCGATGGCGGTGACGGTACCGGAGGTTGGTGCGTGCATAGGCACAGACACTGCCCCTGTAGCCTCGGCGATTTTTTGGCCCTTAAGTACTTTTGCACCTACCTTTACACAGGCTTTTGCCGGTGCGCCAATATGCTGACTGAGCGGCACCAGTAATTTCTCTGGGATCGGCAAGCTGCCAATCGGCATGGTTAGCGATTGATGTTTGTTTTCGGGTGGATGAACCCCACCGGGGGTAACCCAGGTTGATCTCATGCTGCTCTGCCTTCGTTGCTAGGCGCTTCATGACCACTTCGGTCGCTAGCAATTATATCGAGTTGATTTTGCGGGGCTGGCCAGTGCCATTGTTTCAGACCTTCGGTCAGGGGCAACATATCGATGCAGTCTACTGGGCAAGGCTCTACGCAGAGGTCACAGCCAGTGCACTCGCCGGCTATAACGGTGTGCATAAGTTTGGCGGCACCCAAAATTGCATCTACAGGACAGGCCTGTATGCACTTGGTGCAGCCAATGCATTCGTCTTCGCGAATATAGGCGACGGTTCTAAGGTCTGCTTCTTCGCCGTGTTCGGCATCCAGCTCGGGTGCCGGTACGTCGAGGAGATTGGCAATGGCGTTAATGGTGGACTGACCACCTGGAGGGCATTTATTAATGGCATCGCCAGAGGCTATGGATTCGGCATAGGGCTTGCAGCCGGGAAAACCACATTGGCCACATTGAGTCTGGGGCAGCAGTTCGTCGATCTGTTCGACGATAGGATCCCCTTCGACTTTAAATTTTTCAGCGGCATAACCCAACAGAGCACCAAATAAGACGCCCAGTCCGACCATCGCTATAAGCGCGGCGAGTATAGGTTGCTGTGCAATACTTTCGATCATTTATACCAGCCCACTAAAGCCCATAAAGGCCAGAGACATAAGGCCAGCAGTAATCATGGCGATCGCGGCACCTTCGAATGGCGCAGGAATATCGGCAGCCGCCAGTCGCTCGCGCATGGCTGAGAAGAAGATTAATACCAAGGAGAAGCCGGCGCCTGCACCAAAGCCATACAGTGAAGACTCCATAAAGTTGAGGTCTTTCGAGGCATTTTGCAGGGCTACACCCAATACCGCGCAGTTGGTGGTAATCAGGGGTAAAAACACGCCCAGTACTCGGTAGAGCAATGGGCTGGTTTTTTCGATAAACATTTTGGTGAACTGCACAACCGCAGCAATCACTAGAATAAAGGCGATGGTGCGCAGGTAAATTAGGCCCAGTGGCATTAGTACCATCACATCGACGATGTAACTGGCCATGGCCGTTAGGGTCAGAACAAAGGTGGTGGCCGCCGACATGCCGATGGCCGACTCGAGTTTATTCGACACGCCCATAAAGGGGCACAGTCCAAGGAACTGCACTAATACGTAGTTGTTGATCAGAATGGAGCTGACCAAAATAATGGCAAATTCTTGCATAGCCTACACGTCTTGTGATTTCGAGGCCCATTATCAGGGAATCAACTGCTACGATTCAACATAAATGGGGCAGGGCTTTAGTTCTTTTCGATCTATATAATAAATACTGCTGGCGCGGGCTTTTAGGTCACTCGTTGACCTGGCTGCGCACCAGAATCTGGTTCGAGCAAATAAATGCCTTTTTTATCCCCAGCGGCCAGTACCATGCCTTCGGACATGCCAAAGCGCATTTTGCGTGGCGCTAGGTTAGCGACCATAACGGTGAGGCGGCCTTCGAGGTCTTCTGGGTTATAAGATGACTTGATGCCCGAGAACACATTGCGGGTTTCGCCACCAATATCCAAGGTTAGCTGCAATAGCTTCTCGGCGCCCTCGACATGATTGGCTTTAACGATAAGCGCGACGCGAAGGTCGACCTTCATAAAGTCGTCGAAGTTAATTTCATCGGCAATGGGGTCGTCGGCCAGGGGGCCTTCTAACGTAACGGCCGTTGCCTGTGCGGCTTCTTCTTTACTGGCTTCTACCATGGCATCCACCTTGTCTTTTTCGATGCGCTGCATCAGCGGTTTAAACGGGTTAATTTTATGGTCTGTTAATGGCTGCTGCACCGAATCCCAGGTCAGGCTGTCATTAAGAAATTCTTCACCGGCAGCGGTCATGGCGGGCAGCACGGGCTTGAGATAGGTGAGCAATACACGAAAAAGGTTGATACCCAAAGAGCAGATATCCTGAACTTCCTGCTGTTTAGTTTCGTCTTTGTTGAGCTTCCAAGGTTCCTTGGCGGCAATATATTCGTTGGCAGCATCTGCCTGAGCCATAATTTCACGGATGGCTTTACTAAAATCGCGGTTCTCGTAATGCTCGGCAATGCTGTCTGCCGCGCCGCTAACCTGAGCCCAGAGTTCCGGGTTTTCAATATTGCTCGACAGAATTCCGTCGTTGCCATTGGCCACAAACTTGGCGCAGCGGCTGGCGATATTCACCACCTTGCCGACCAGATCGCTATTCACCTTCTGCTGGAAGTCTTCGAGGTTAAGATCGATATCTTCCACCGAACCTGAGAGTTTAGACGCGTAGTAATAACGCAGATACTCTGGGTTCAGATGATCCAAATAGCAGCGCGCATTGATAAAGGTGCCGCGAGACTTGGACATCTTCTTGCCATTCACCGTTACAAAACCATGGACACAGATTTTTGTGGGGGTGCGGAACTCGGCACTCTTGAGCATGGCGGGCCAGAACAGGGCGTGGAAGTTGACGATATCTTTACCGATAAAGTGATACAGCTCGGTTTCGCTGTCTTTGTTCCAGTAATGATCAAAGTCTATATCTTCTCGGTCGCACAGATTTTTAAAGCTGGCCATATAGCCAATAGGCGCATCCAGCCACACATAAAAATACTTGCCCGGCGCATTGGGTATTTCGAAGCCAAAGTAGGGGGCGTCGCGGCTGATATCCCATTCCTGCAGGCCGCTGTCTAGCCATTCACCCAGCTTATTAGCCATTTCTGGTTGCACGGCATCGCTGCGGGTCCAGTCTTTTAGGAACTGGGTAAACTCGGGCAGCTTAAAGAAATAATGGGTCGACTCTTTTTCGATGGGGGTGGCCCCAGAGATAGCAGACACTGGATTGATAAGATCCGTGGGTGAGTAAGTCGCACCACAGGCTTCGCAGTTGTCGCCGTATTGATCGTCGGTTTTACACTTGGGGCAGGTGCCTTTGATGTAGCGGTCGGCTAAAAATAGGTTCTTCTCTGGGTCAAAGGCCTGGGTGATTTCGCGTTTGGCGATATAACCATTGGCATGGAGGCGATTATATATCAGCTCAGAAAACTCGCGATTCTCCTCTGAATGTGTGGTGTGGTAGTTGTCCACACTGATCAGAAAATCTTTAAAGTCAGCCTCGTGAATCGCACGCATATCGGCAATATGCTGCTCAGCTGTTACGCCTTTTTCATCTGCCTTTAGCATGATGGCAGTTCCATGAGCATCGTCGGCAGAAAGGTAGTAACATTCATGCCCGCGCATTCGCTGGAAGCGCACCCAGACATCGGTTTGTGTGTATTCCAACACATGACCAAGATGCAATGCCGCATTGGCATAGGGTAGGGCGTTAGTGACCAGTATTTGGCGTTTTGATGACATGGTTAGATTCTTTTTTTGGCGATAATTATAAGCCGCAACTATAGCGATTTTGCACCAACTTTTCATGTGCAATCGCCGTGGAACTGGCAGTAATTGGCCCTAATGGTTAAATCAGTACGGATTGGAGTGTTTTAGTGTTAGATCAGGTGAAATATATCGTCGCTGTTGCCTCGGGCAAGGGTGGCGTAGGTAAGTCGACAACTGCTGTAAATTTGGCGTTGGCCATGCAGGCTGCGGGTAAAAAAGTAGGCTTGCTGGATGCCGATATCTACGGCCCTAGTATTGCCATGATGCTCGGCGTGGCTGATGGTACCCGACCCAAAGCTGCCGATGAAAAACACTTTGCGCCTATTGAAGCCCATGGCTTAGCCACTATGTCTATGGCCTATTTGGTCACCGAGCAAACGCCTATGGCGTGGCGCGGACCCATGGCGTCTGGCGCTCTGTTACAGCTATTACAGCAGACTATGTGGGGTGAACTGGATGTTTTGGTGGTAGATATGCCGCCCGGCACCGGTGACATTCAATTAACGATTTCGCAAAAGGCTCAGATTGCCGGCGCGGTAATAGTAACTACGCCACAGGATATTGCGCTGTTAGATGCCAAAAAGGGCATTGAGATGTTTCTTAAGGTGAATATTCCTGTGCTGGGTATTGTGGAAAATATGGCCATGCATATCTGCAGTCAATGCGGCCATGAGGAAGCTATTTTTGGTGATGGCGGTGGCGTGAAGGTTGCCGATCAATACGATACTAAGCTGCTGGGTAGTTTGCCGTTGGATCGCTCGATTCGAGAGAATGGTGATAAGGGATTGCCGTCGATGGTGTCTGATCCTAAGGGTGCGATAGCGCAGCATTACGGGCAGATTGCTGAGTCGGTGATTGCTGGGTTAGAGGTTGGTGATAATAGTGCTGGGCCGGAGATTATTTTTCAGTAAGTGACGGGCTGTAGCTTTGGATATCATCAATTAGGTTATCCCTGCGATATACAAGTACTGTCATCTCGACAAAGCAATGCGACGAGGGATCTACGGTTGGTCGGCGCGGGCAAAACCATGCACACCCTTGGCGATCGGTCCCATGGGTTTGTCATTTTCAGCGTTCGCGCAACTCGTTTAGGCTTTTCATTACGAGCTAAGACAGGGCGCTTTCTTAATCTGAAAAGGACCAAGCCATAAGCGGGCCCTGATTAATCGCAAAGGGTGTGCATGGATTTTCTGAGAGTTTGAGTGGGCTGAGGGGAGATATCTCACATGGGTTCGAGATGACAGTAGTGCTTTCGTCCAGGCATCCAGGCATCCAGACATCCAGACATCCAGACAGAGCGGAGCGACGAGGGATCTAGAACTCTCTAACCAGCGTTCGAGGTGCCAGTGGTTTTGTGATTCTGAACCTCTCGAAGGATATCTTGCCCCACGGCTGCAAATCGGTATCATACCGCCCCTGCTGCATAATCAAATTCACATTGGAGTCACCGTAGATGAGCATTAAGTCTGATAACTGGATTCGCCGTATGGCTGAGGAAACTCAAATGATCGAGCCTTTTGAGGCGGGTCAGGTACGTTATTCTGGTGATGACCGGGTTATCTCTTACGGCACCTCAAGCTACGGCTACGATGTTCGCTGTGCTGATGAGTTTAAGGTGTTTACCAATGTGCACTCCAAAACTGTAGATCCCAAGAATTTTGACAGTGACTCTTTTGTTGATATGAAAGGCGACTACTGCATTATTCCACCCAACTCGTTTGCCCTCGCGCGAACGGTTGAGTACTTTAAAATCCCTCGTTCTGTATTGACGATTTGTTTAGGTAAGTCTACCTATGCCCGCTGCGGCATTATCGTTAACGTAACGCCGCTTGAGCCTGAGTGGGAAGGCCACGTAACGTTGGAATTCTCAAATACTACTAACCTTCCGGCGAAGATTTATGCCAATGAGGGTGTGGCGCAGATGTTGTTCTTTGAGTCTGATGAGGTGTGCGAAACATCTTACGCAGATCGCGGCGGAAAGTATCAGGGCCAGACGGGCGTTACGCTGCCTAAAACCTAGTTGGTGTTGCTCTGAGGACTGGTGTTTTCGTGCGGGTGGTGATTTATGAGGGCTATGGATTCCTGCCTTCGCAGGAATGACGGGTTTGCAGGAATGACGGGTTTGCAGGAATGACGGGTTTGCAGGAATAACGGTCTGGCAGGCTACTCTCTTTACCTCATGTTATTCATTTCTCGTCATGCCAGCGCAGGCTGGTATCCAAAAAACAATAACGAATGCGCTGTAACGGCGGGCTGATGTTTTCGTGCGGCTGTGATTTATGAGGGCTATGGATTCCTGCCTTCGCAGGAATGACGGGTTTGCAGGAATGACGGGTTTGCAGGAATAACGGGCTGACAGGAATAACGGTCTGGCAGGCTACTCTCTTTACCTCATGTTATCCATTTCCCGTCATGCCAGCGTAGGCTGGTATCCACAAAACTACGACAAATGCACCGTAACGGCCAACTTTATTGATCTAAGGGTTAAGCAGGGCTTCTTTAAGTGCCATTGCTTGCTGCTGTATGCGCTGGGTGTTTTCTGGTCCGGTGCGCAGGAGCTGTTTTTGAAGGGGCAGTAATGCTTCTAAATCTGGGTCGGAAAATTTGTATGCTACGGAATCTCGGGTTAATTCAATGCGTTCTACGATGATGGGCGTGTCTAAAATATTATCGATTGCCTGCAATATGATGCCGTCCATCTGACGGGGGCGATAGCCCATTTCGGCGAAGGCGGTTTCTAGCAATGGTCGTGTGAAGTGAAACATCTGGGCCATTGAGTTCATGTCTAATGCGGTGAGTATCGACACTGTGCCGTTGTAGCGTTCGTAGTTTCCGGCGTTAAGCCAAATTATGTCGCCATCGCGGTGGGTGGTGAAACTGCCTTCTGGCGCGGTGAGCGGAAATATTTTACTTAGGGTTACACCTCGGGCCAGCCCATCAAAGTAACTGGCCGAGCGTCTGATTAGGTCGTCGGTATTAAGCCAGGCTTTCATTTCGGCTTTGTGCTTCATTAATAGCAAACGCTCACGAACAAACTCATCGCTTTCATCAAGAGAGGGCAGTTTGGGTGGTTTGGTGACTGAGGGTGCTACAGGTTTGGTAACCTCTGCGGGTTTCGGCATTTCTGCAGGAACCGGTGCGGGTATAAATGCTTCGGGGACAGCCGGCCGTTCGATAGACGCCTGGGCTACCTGTTCGGGGATTACTTGATATTCATATTCTTCGTCATTATTTGATTGGGCCTGATAGAGCACACCACCAATAACGGCGATTGCGGCTAGGCTGCCAAGAATGAGAATAAACTTACTGGTACCCGATTTATTGCGTGCGCGTGTCATAGGTTTTTCTCAGTAACAGTCGCTAAAGGTAAAATAGGCATATTGTTGATTTGCCCGTTTAGTATTTTCATCTGATGGCTATCACCATTCTCTATTTGTTCTAACTTGACGGCTAAATAATCCCAGTCGGTTGCTAACCACATTACGGTCTGACGTTTTTCGTCTTCCCTGATGCGTTGCAGTTTAACGGTATTAAGTGGGCCGATGGCCGTTTCTAATACTTCGTTGGCAATCACTTCGTAAACATATTGTTTCAGCTTTCCCCTTGAAATAACAGGATAGGCCAAAATCTCTTTACCGGATTGCAGGTCCCGTCGCAGTTGGAGCTTATGGGTAATAATATCGAAAAGACCTGGGGTTACGGCAACGGACTTTTTCTTATCGCCTTTGCTGTACTGAACCCTATTATTGGGCCAGTCAAAAATCTGACTTTCGGTGCGCTTTATGCCGATAAGCGAGCGCTTATATTTGTACTCTTGTGGAATAATTTGCTGCTGATCTGAAACTTTAAACAGCGCCTGCTCATCAATTTTTCCGAGGATGTTGCGGGCTTTTAATGTTTCACGATACTGGCCAGATTCGAGCTGCTCGAGTTTATGAGTGGCTTCGATTTCCATACCGTTGAATTCGGCGCTGTAGGTGGCGCTGTAATTACTCAGGGGGTCGGCAGATACGCCGAGGGGCAGACTGCCAAGCAGCAGGCTGGCCATAAGGGTTAGAACTGTTTTTTTAAACAAAGCCATAAATAAGAGTGCTCGGTAATGTTCTTGATGCTGTTAACTGGAGTGGCGCTTTTAACTAAAGTGACGCCGTTAACTAGAGTGACGCTGCTAACCAGAGCAGCGCTACTGGATCTCTAAGGCGCTATTTATTATAGAGTAGCAAATCCCTTTATTGTTCGCTGGCCTGATTAAAAATTACGCCATTTTCATCAAGTGGCTTGCCATCTAATACTGCGACACCAGCCTCCATAGCCAGTCTGCCCTGACAAAACCACTGGGCTGCCTTGGGATAGATCTGGTGTTCGTAACCCAGTACACGCCCCGCCAAACTGTCGGCACTGTCGCCATCTTCTACGGGCACTCTGGCCTGCAAAATAGACGGGCCGCCATCTAATTCTGGGGTGACAAAGTGTACGGTTGCCCCTGCCTCTTTGTCGCCGGCATCAATTGCCCGTTGATGGGTGTGCAGGCCGGGGTAGGCGGGCAGCAGAGAGGGGTGGATGTTAATAAGCTTACCCAGAAAGCGGGTGACAAAGTCTGGGGTTAGGATGCGCATAAAGCCGGCGAGCACCACAAGATCTGGATTAAAACTCTCGATTAGATCGGCGAGGTTTTCGTCGAATTCTTCACGGGAGTCAAAGGCGCGGTGGTCGATGACTATGCCGGGAATATCGGCCTGAGCAGCACGCTCGAGGCCTTTAACGCCGACTTTGTTGCTAATGACTGCACCAACCTCTGCGTTGAGGCTGCCGTTTTCACAGGCATCAATAAATGACTGTAAATTTGAGCCGCTGCCAGAAATAAGCACGACGAGCCGTGCTTTTTTAGTGGCTGACAGGCTTTCAGTCATTCAGCGAGTCCGATTAGTTGCACCTGTTCCTGACCTTCTTTGCTCTCTTCGATTGTGCCTAGAATAAAGGCCGTCTCGCCGTTGGCGGTTAGGAAGTCGATAGCAGACTGCGCAGTTTCGGCGGGTACACAGATCACCATGCCCACGCCACAGTTTAAGGTGCGGTGCATTTCATGTTCGTCGATATTACCGCCACGCTGTATCCAGTCGAAGACGGTTGGACGTGTCCAGGCCTTGGTGTCGATGATGGCGGTGGCGTTGTCTGGCAGTACCCGTGGAATATTTTCTAGTAGTCCGCCGCCGGTGATATGGGCGAGGGCATGAACTGGCGACTGAGCAATTAAGCCAAGTAGGGATTTCACATAGATTTTGGTGGGGGCCATCAGCAGATCAATCAATGGCTGGCCATCAAGTTCTGTGGCTGCGGGATCTGTGCCTGTGACTTCCAGTACTTTGCGAATCAGCGAGTAGCCATTGGAGTGTGGGCCACTTGAGGCCAATCCAATCAATGTGTCGCCAACAGCCACTTTAGTACCGTCGATCAACTCTGACTTTTCAGCAATACCAACGCAGAAGCCGGCCAGATCGTAGTCGTCGCCTTCGTACATACCAGGCATCTCGGCGGTTTCACCACCAATTAATGAACAACCTGACAGCTCACAGCCATCGGCAATGCCATTAACCACGGCTGCTGCCGTATCAATGTCGAGTTTGCCTGTGGCGTAATAATCGAGAAAGAACAGAGGCTCTGCACCACAAACAATAAGATCGTTAACGCACATAGCGACCAGATCGATACCAACCGTGTCGTGCTTGCCATGATCTAGAGCGAGACGCAATTTTGTGCCTACGCCATCGGTGCCGGAAACCATTACGGGCTCGCGGTAACCTGTGGGTAATTCAAACAGCGCACCAAATCCTCCGAGTCCTGACATTACTTCGGGACGACGGGTTCGTTTGGCTGCACCTTTGATTTTTTCGATCAGGGCATTGCCGGCATCAATATCAACACCAGCATCTTTGTAGCTCAAGGATTGAGTTTTTTCGGTCATGGAGACGCTTCCTCTGTGGAGGGGGTATTTTAGAGACAGTCAGACTAATTTTCATTAAGCACTGGTACAATGAGGCAAATTAAATTGGAGAAAAGACGTTGAAACGGATATTTGCGCTGATTTTGGTCTGTTTTAGCCTGCATTCTCTCGCTGAAGAAGTTTCTGGCCTCTATAGTGGTCTGGTTCCAGTGGTTGATCAATCGTCAGAATCTCAACAGCAGGGTGTTCGCGAAGCGCTAAATCAGGTTCTGGTTAAGCTCACTGGCAACAGTAAAATTGTACAGTCCCCCAATGTAATCCCTTTTTTAACCAACCCAAATGCATTTGTTGCTGGGGTTGGTTTTCGCAGTTTGCCCGCATCAGATTCAACCGTCGAACCGCAAACTGGTCTTGAGGTCAGTTTTTCGCAGAAGGGCATAGATCAACTTATTCGTCAGGCGAAGCTGCCGGTGCTGCCCTCCAACCGCCCCAAACTATTGGTGTGGATTTTACGAGATCACCCCAGTGAAGGTCGGGGCTTTATTAATGAATACACGGAAGCAAAAAGCTCACCGTCAATTTTAAATTCCTTTGATCGTGCCATGAAAGAGCGAGGTATGCCTTACATACTGCCGGCCTTTGATCTTGAAGATCAGCTGTCTCTTTCCGTGAATGAGGCCTGGAGTCTGCGCGCTAATTTAATCGACGCCGCGTCTCAGCGTTATGAGGCCGATGGCTGGATTGCTCTGCGCTTTTACACCACATCTTCTGGTGAGGTGCGTGGCGCCTGGTTGTATCAAGCTTCTGGCCGCCGTCAGCTAAAAGATTTTCGTTCCAGTTATGGCGAGCCCTTTATGACTAGTGCCGTCAATGAGTTGGTAGATAGCCTGGCTGAGTCATTTACCTATGTTCCGCAAATCAGTACCAATGAGCTGATGGTGCAAATTAATGGCGTGGCCTCATTTAAAGATTATGAATCGGTACTGGCACTGTTTAAAAATCTGGAGCTGGTTGAGTCCTTGGATGTGCATGGCGTCGAGGCAGACCAGTTAACTCTTGCTGTGGATGCAGAGGGCGGTGCAGAACTACTCCATTCGGCACTGGTGCGCAGCGGTAAGTTGCAGAGCCAAACCGATCAAGACGGGCTCTACACAGGGCAATTACAATTTAATTGGATACGCAAGTGAACGGATTTCAACAATTAAGTCTGGCCATCGCGCTGGATGATCAGGCCACCTTCGATAACTTTTATGCGCCGAATGGCACGCCTCAGCATATGGCGACGTTTCTGCTCAAAGATGAAGGTCGCAAGTTTGCCTACCTATTTGGTGCTGAGGGCTCTGGGTTATCCCATCTGTTGCAGGCAGCCTGTCAGCAGTCGGCTCTTGGCCGAAATGCGGGTGCCATTTATTTGCCAATGGCCGAGGTTAAAGACTATCCGCCAGAGCAGGTATTAGAAGGGTTGGAGAATGCGCCGATTGTCTGTCTGGATGATTTAGACTTGGTGGCCTACAAACCAGAATGGCAGGAGCCACTGTTTCATTTCTTTAATCGCTGTCGCGATGGCGGTACCCGTTTAATTGTGTCGGCACATTTGGCGCCGGATGAACTGGATGTGCAGCTGAATGATTTGTCCTCACGATTAAAGTCTGGCGTTACCTTGCAAATGACAGATTACAAAGACTCAGATCGCCGACGGCTATTGCAGTATCGCGCTAACAGTCGTGGCCTGTATCTCTCGGATGAGGTAGCACTGTTTATGTTACATCGCCTGCCGCGGGATATTCGATTGCTGATGGCCGCGCTTGAGAAGTTGGACAGCGCGTCGCTACAGGAACAGCGACGCCTGACCTTACCTTTTGTGAAAACGGTATTGGATATTTAACCGCTCGTTCCTGCGCTGGGGTGACGGGTATGTAATCTTCAGCCCTGAGCGCCTTACTATTAATAGCCTTGAGCTTCCTTTAAATGAAGGGCCCTGAACGTCTTCTAAATTCAGAGCGGACAGCTGTCGCAATACAGATAAATACCGCGCGGGTCGGTTAAGGTATCCAATACTTGCAGCGGCTTTAAAATCACCTTAGCTTGCTGACGCAAACTATTCGGCAACCAGCTGTTGATACCCAAGCCGGTGAAAGAAGCACTAATATTACTGCTCATTTCCATCAACAGCTGTTCATAAACCGTGAGAGGTTTACGGCGATAATCCACTTCGTATTCTGCAAGATTGGCCAGTTCAGCCGCCACTTTAATAGCATCATTTAAGTCGCCCAGCTGGTCCACTAAACCTAACCCCAATGCCTTCTCGCCGGTCCAAACACGACCCTGAGCAATCTCGTGGACAGCGGCGGGGGTTGAGTTACGGCCGTCGGCGACTAGGCTGATGAAGCGGGTATAGATATTGTCCACGCCTGCCTGAAAAATCATTTCGCTCTGCTTAGACATAGGGCGATCAAGTCGCATCATGCCAGCGATATTGGTGGTGCCAACGCCATCGGAATAAACGCCCAGTGCCGCGAGAGAATCTTCAACGGTAGGGACTATGCCAAATACGCCAATGGAGCCTGTTAAGGTTGTGGATAGTGCCAGCACACGATCGGCGTCTGCTGCGATCCAGTAGCCGCCAGAGGCAGCATAGCTACCCATGGACACTACCACGGGAATGCCCTTTTTCTGGGTGGCAGAAATGGCGTCGCGAATAATGTCGGAGGCAAAGGCACTGCCGCCGCCACTGTCGATACGCAATACCACGGCCTTAACTTCATCCTCATCCCGCAGTCTGGCAAAAATGCTGGCGAGAGTATCGCCACCAATGGTTCCCTCGGGCTGCTCACCATCAACGATGGAACCCTTGGCAACGACCAGGGCAACTTTGTGGGCCTTAGCGGCGGCGCTGGTTCTTGAGGTAAGGCGGTTGTGATTAAGATAGGCCTTCATGTTAATACTATCGAACTCGCCGTCTGTGCCTGGAAGTACTTCATTGAGGTAGGCAAACATCTGGGTTCGCGTGGCAATTTGATCCACTAGGTTCTGTTGCTTGGCCAGTGCTGAGGTGTCGCCATTCGCCGCCTGAAGTTTGAGGTGTAGATTGTTGGCAAAATCATCGATTGCGCCGTCGGGTAGGCCTCGCAGATGCTCTACCTGAGAGCTATAAAATTGCCATAATGAATCGACGAGTTCACGGTTTTCCTGCTTCACATTTGGCGACATGTTATTGCGCAAAAAAGGTTCTACGGCACTTTTATAATCGCCGACACGAAACACGTGCATATTAATATTGAGCTTATCGAGGGCCGCTTTAAAGTAGCTGTTGTAAAGACCAAAGCCGGTAATGCTGACTGAGCCCAGAGGGTTGAGAAGAATCTCATCTGCATGGGCCGCTAAGAAATACTGCTGCTGATTAAAATTGTCACCCACCGCAATAATGGGCTTGCCACTTTTCTTAAAACGCAAAAGGGCGGTACTAATTTCTTCCAGTTTGCTGATACCACCACCCGCCATATAGTCGGTGTCGAGGAGCAGGTGAGTGATGCGGCTGTCGATACGCGCGGTATCTAGGGCTTCAATAACATCTCTCACTAGGGTCTCGGAATCCTGCTGGGAATTACCCATAAAAATCTGATCGAAGGGGTCGGTGTAGGTTTTTTGATCAACCAGCACACCGCTTGGTGCCAAATAAAGGGCGCCTTTATCGGGGATAGGTTGAATGTCTTCGGCAAACATTCCCACAATTACCATTAAAAACAAACCAACAAAAAGCAGGCTAAATAGGTAGCGGATACCCGTGACTATGTTTCCGATAAATCGAAAGAAGCGACGAATAATGCCTGGTTTTTTTTCACTCATGGGAATTCCTTATCTGAAAACGCGTTATAAATTATTAACCTGTCGGATGCGTGCATATACCATTGCTGCGCAGAACAACACGACGCTCAACACCAGTTCGACAATATCCAATGTCGCTGGTTCGGCTACGCTGAGATTTTGTACGCCATTGTAAAAATAGAGTAGCACCACAAAGCCCATCCAGATCAGTGTGCGTAGTCTATCTGCCAGCATGCCGGGAATAAAAAGTGCCAGGGGCAGCAAGCTGATAACGTAAATAATCCAGGGCGCACTTTGCAGCCAAAGATGCACTGCTAAGGTGAGCATCAGTAAAGTATAGCTACTGCGGGTTAAAAATCTGCTGATGGATAGTTTTAGTTCTGTAGTCAACGGAGTCTGCCTTGTTATTAGAGTAGTTTAGTTGCCAGTAGGGCAATACGTTTGCCCTGTGTCTGACAGATTTGAATTTCGTGGTCGCTGAGATTATCCGCTTCAACATGGGACGCACCATAGGGGGTGCCGCCGGTTGTTGTGGCGCTCAGTGCGGGTTCAGAATAAGGCACGCCCGTAAATACCATTCCCTGATGTAACAGTGGCACCATCATGGTGAGCAATGTGGATTCTTGGCCGCCGTGTAGGCTTGAGGTCGAGGTAAATGCGCCTGCCGGCTTGTTAATTAATGCGCCATTCATCCACAGGCCAGCTGTGCCATCAAGAAAGTATTTTAAGGGTGCGGCCATATTGCCAAACCGAGTGGGGCTGCCCAGCAGTAATCCTGCGCAGTTGGCTAGGTCATCTTCACTGCAGTAAATGTCGCCGCTGTCAGGAATGCTTTCTGCCGTGGCTTCACAGACGGAAGATACCGCC
>Ga0209223_10000474_pt1 | contig 46349 bp, 42 predicted proteins | sample COG_06_FD_184750 | JGI IMG/M metagenome (GOLD analysis project Ga0209223, IMG submission 184750) | Pelagic Microbial community sample from North Sea - COGITO 998_met_06 (SPAdes) (version 2) | ecosystem: Environmental > Aquatic > Marine > Neritic zone/Coastal water | place: Helgoland, sampling... | reverse complement strand
AATGATGAATTAAAAAACATCTGTCAAATCGAACATTCAAGACATAGATGCTTTAATAATTTTATAGCAAATATCGTAGCAGGGTTAATAGCTTACAGCTTTTTTCCTAAGAAACCTGCAATTAAATTTGAAACTGTAAAATCTTCACAAATTACTTTGTTTTAATAATCGAACTCAGGTTAATAATGTAGATAAAGTGAAAATGAATTGTATTCTTTTTACTAATAATAATAGAGCTTAATCCATCGTTTTTTCTTACTTTCACAATCAAAAAACATCTATGGAAAATACTATCGCTAAAAAACTTGAAACTTCACGTCAAGAACTTTTAGATATAGGATTAAGAGGTAACACACTACTTCATTTCAAACCTAGAAAAGCAAGTATTACTATTATAGATGAAATATCTAAACAAGTTTTTGATTGTTTGGTTAATAAGCAAAGACCGATGTCTTTTTTGCCTTTACCAAAAAAGCTACAAAAAGAAGAAGAGTTTGAAACTGATTTATTTCCAGAACTTTTAGAAAAAGAATTAAGTACTAATAGACATTCAGACAATAAACTACAAACTAAACTGACACAAGATCAGTTAGATAAGAAAATACTAAACATAAATACTGAGGCTGAAACTTACTTTCAAGAACAAGGTATTGATATTCTATATTTAGCACTAGGTTTTGTTTCCTGGTATGATAGTGATTCGTCAGATTTAGAGCGTAAAGCTCCATTGGTTTTAATTCCTGTTAGCTTAAATAGAAGTTCAGCTCAAGAAAGATTTAAACTCACCTATACGCAAGCAGATTTAGGTACTAATTTAACTTTAAAAGCAAAATTAAAATCCAATTTTAATATTGAGTTACCAGAGTTCAATGAAGACGTTGCTATAGAAGATTACTTCAAAGATGTAACTAAAATTATTAAAAAACTCGATAGATGGAAAGTATTAGATAATGAAATCCATTTAGGTTTTTTTAAGTTTGGTAAATTTCAAATGTATCAAGACCTTGATGCAAAGGTATGGCCTGAGGATAAAAAACCTGAAAAACATCCTGTTATAAATGCTTTGTTAGGGGAAGGTTTTTTTAAGGATGCATTTGATAGTGAAGATATTTCTGAAGAATCTTTAGCAGATTACAGTTTACAAAACCTAGAAAATTTTCATTTTATTGCGGATGCAGACTCTAGTCAAACAGAAGCTGTAATCGAAATCAAAAAAGGAAAGAATCTTGTTATTCAAGGGCCTCCAGGAACGGGTAAATCTCAAACAATTACCAATATTATTGCAGAATGTCTATCTGATGATAAAAAAATACTTTTTGTGTCTGAGAAAATGGTCGCATTAGAGGTTGTAAAGCGCCGTTTAGATAATTGTCATATTGGTGATTCTGTTCTTGAATTGCATAGTCATAAGAGTAATAAAAAAGCGGTTATTACCGAATTAAAAAGAACCTTAGAACTTGGTAAACCTAGGGTTGGTGATAATAAAAGCGATATCACGCGGTATAAATATTTACAAAAAAAATTAGACGGTTACACCGATGATGTAAAAAAATCAATAGTAAACTCTTCTTATAATTTTGTGGATGCGGTAGGTTTGTATTCTAAATACAAAGCAAAAATTTCTGATACAGAACATAAAGTTTTAAATATAGATAATCTTCATAATTTATCTAAAGATGAAGTAACCAAAGCAACCTATGTAATTAATGAATTAATTACTTTTATTAAAGCCAATGGTACTGCTTCTAAAAATGCTTTTCATAGGTCAAAAAAAATAAATATTTCCCCTTCTGATAAAGAAGTTTTTTTAGTTGAACTTGCAGAAGTTTCAAATGTTTTACAAACACTATTAAAAGAAGTAGAATCAGTTAAATATAAAATTCCTTTTAGTTTTGATTTAACAATTAATAATGTTGTAAAAATTAACAACTTACTAAAAGCATTTAAGAGTTGTCCTGACATTGAAACAGTTAACATAGAATCAAAAAATTATTTTAAAAATTTAGATTTAATTAAGGCAACTATTGTTGATGGTATCTTAAAAAATGAAACTTATGCGAAACAAAAAAATAATTGTGTTGATTTAGCTTTCGAGTTTGATTTATTAAACATTAGACAAACATATATTACCAAAGGTAAAAAATGGTGGCGTTTTATTTCATCAGATTTTAATAAGGCAAAAAATAGTTTTAAATCATTACTTAGAATAGACTTGCCTAACGTCAATGATTCTATTAAAATAATAGAAGATTTAATTGAATATCAGTCCTTAGTAAAAAAGATAGAAGCCAATGATAAATTAATGTCAAATATTTTTGGCGATCTTTGGTTAGGTGCTAACACCAATTGGAAAGAATTAAAGAATATCAATAATTGGTACAGTAATTTATGTGCAATTTCTAATGAAAATCACATACATAAAGAAGCGCTTAACAATATCAAAAAAATTGCTGCTAGTGATGTTTCAAAAGTAAATATTGAAACAGATTTAGAAACACTTACAAACAAATTAAATAAATTAAATACAGATTTAAAAATTGAAGTAGCTGATACTATTGGTAAAGAAAATATAGATTCCCTTTTTGAGATGTATAATAATATGTGTAGGAATATTGATGATATCTACGCTGTTACAAGATACAATCATATTAACAAAAGTTTAGTAGACTTAAAGTTAAATCCTATTGCAGAGATAGCTTTTAATTGGTCTTATACTCCAGAACAACTTCTAGATTTATTCAATTATTCTTACTTTAAAGCGTTGTTAGATTATGCGTATATGAAAAGCGAGTCTATTCAGTTTTTTGATAATACAAGTCATTTAAAAAACATAGAAGAGTTTAAAAGACTAGACACACAATTAGCTAATTTTTCGCAAGAAAATATAACTATCAAACACTTTGATAGCATTCCATCTTTACGTTCTGCTGGTGAAATGGCTATTATAAATAGAGAAATAAATAAAAAGAAACGTCATATACCAATTCGTCAACTTTTAAACAAAGCAGGTAATGCTATACAACATATCAAACCTGTCTTTATGATGAGTCCTATGTCTGTTGCTACCTTTTTAACACAAGGTAGTATTGATTTTGACCTTGTTATTTTCGACGAAGCTAGTCAGGTAAAAGTTGTAGATGCCTTAATTCCTATTCTTAGAGGGAAACAAATTGTGGTGGTGGGTGATTCTAAACAAATGCCTCCAACAGATTTCTTTAGTAAATCTTATGTAAATGAAGATGATGATGAAGATGCAAATGTAACAGGTGATATGGAAAGTATTCTAGGGATGTTCCTAGCACAAGGTGTTGATGAAAAAATGTTGCGTTGGCATTACCGTAGCCGTCATGATTCATTAATCAATGTTTCTAATAAAGAATTTTACGAAGGTAAATTAATGGTATTCCCAAGCTCTGGTTTAGATGAAAATGCCTGCGGTTTAAAATTTAACCATATTCCTGAATCTACATATGATCGTGGTAATTCTAGAACAAATTTAATTGAAGCTAGAGTAGTTGCTAAACGTATTTTTGAACATGCTAAAAACAAAAAAGATTTGTCTTTAGGGGTGGTTGCTTTTTCTACAGCTCAACGTGATTGTATAATTTTAGAAATTGAACGTTTAAGACGTATTGATAATTCTGCTGAAGATTTCTTTAGCAAAAATAACTTAGAAGATTTCTTTGTTAAAAATTTAGAAAACGTACAGGGTGATGAACGTGATGTCATTTACATAAGTATTGGTTACGGTAAAACGACTAGCAACAAAATGTCTAGTAGTTTTGGTCCTTTAAACAGAGAAGGTGGTGAGAGAAGATTAAATGTATTAATCTCAAGAGCTCGTTTAGCAATGGAAGTGTTCTGCAATTTTACTGCTGATGAACTGAATACAAAGGCCGACTCTCCTTTTGGCTTAAAAGCATTGAAAAACTTCATCAAATATGCAGAAACAGGTGATTATGTTGCAGCTAAAGAAACTGGTAAACCTACAGATTCTCCTTTTGAAGATGAGGTTATAAGTGAAATTAAAAAGCTAGGGTATCAAGTAGAGCCTCAAGTTGGTTCTTCTGGTTTTTTTATTGATATTGCTGTAATAGACCCTAATAAACTTGGTAGATATATTCTTGCTGTGGAATGTGATGGAGCAAGTTACCACAGTTCTGCAAGTGCCAGAGATAGAGACCGCTTAAGACAAAGTGTGTTAGAAGGTTTAGGTTGGCGTTTTCATAGAATTTGGAGTACAGATTGGTTTAGAGCTAAAAACAAAGAAGTTGGTAAATTAAAAATAGCCATTGAAAATGCTCTAAGTGAAGACGGTATCCCTGTTAAACCAAAAGAACCTATTACTAATGTAGCTGAAATTATCAGAGATTCTCAACCTGAAACTGATCTAATCATCAAAAATAACGAATATAAAATTATCCCATACATAGATAATTACCAATCTGATATTTTTTATATCGATAAAATTTTGCTTGCTTCTTATATGAAAGAGATTCTTTTGTACGAAGGTGTAATTCATATAAAAGATATTTCTAAAAGATTAGCGGAGTTTTCAGGCTTTAAAAAAGTAGGTGCTAATATGCTTGCACACTTTAATAAAACAGCTATTATCGGCCATAATGAAGGTTTGTTTTATTTTGATAATGATTTTCTTTTCTTTGACAGCATCAAAGAAGTCAAAGTACGTAACCGTAAAAATTTAGAAAATAAATTTAAAAATATAGACTTGATTTCTGACAAAGAAATACAGTTGGCAATACTACAAGTTATTGAACTTTCTTTTTCAATTCCAGAAAAAGAAACTGTTTCTGAAGCCTTGTCTTTATTAGGTTTTAATAGAGCGACCGCTAAAACATCTGAAAAAATAATTTCAAATATTAAATACTTGATTTTTCAAGAAAAAATAAAATTTGAAGACGAGAAGTTGTTAATGAATTAAAAAAAAATTATGAAAATAGCTAAAATTGAAAACTCTAACAGAAGAGTTGTTTTAAAAGACAACGGTTTATGGGATTATTATGAAACAATAGATGATGTTTTGAATTATTCGTTTGATGATTTAATTAAAAAAGAGGTGGATAAAATGACTAAAATCGAAAAAAGATCATTTATCAAAGGGATTAACATTTCAAATTATTCAGATGATAGTAGATTAAGTTTTTATGGATTTTCCGAAAAAAATGCTGACTATATGTATTTAGGTATACATGCATATGGAGCAGGAGATTGCATTGAAGAAGGCAGTGAAATTATTTTTTTGTTTAAAGATGAACAGATAATAAAATTACAAAACACGAACGAATATAATTGTGATAACTTAGCTACCTTGTACATGACAATAGAAAAATTCGAGTACACAATTAATTACTTAAGAACCGTTGAGTTAGATGCCGTCCGTGTACATACAGAAGATGGTTATGTTCAAGTTGAGTTTGATGAAATACAATCTCTTAAAATAAAAAAAAGTATTCAGTTTTTACTAGAATAAATTTTTATTTAAAGTCAAAAAGAATATTTGCTAATTCCAAAAATAACCTTAGAGCTCAGTATTAAAATATACCTTGTAAAAATGCATTTGTTTTTCTTCGTCGAAACCTTTTTCAAGAAACTCTTTAGAAGAACTTGGATTTTCAAGGTCTAATTTTATTTGGATATGTGTATCCAGTTTTATGTCACTTTTTATTTTTTTCTTTTGCGATTCGAATACAGAGTTCGAGACTTCAAATTCATCCCAAAAGTCAATTTGTTTCTTTTCTTCAAATAATTCTTTGTACTCAATAAAAGCATTTCTAATGCTGTCGTTGTGTTCAAATACTTGTTCTTCAAATTCTTTAGGGTTGGCAATATCTTTCTCAGCAAAATAGCCCAAAGTAGTGCTTAAAAAATCTGCTTGTTCTTGCTTTCCATGCTGTTCTTGCACCACGGTATTTGAAAAAGATTTACACATGTCAAGAAAATGCTTTGTTTGTGCATTATCGTCATCCGCAAAATCAATTCCTAAAAAATGTTGCTTCCAATAAGCAGCGTCATAGTTGTTGTTATCAATGGTCAATACAGTGAAACCATTTTCCTTTTCAGTATTTAAAATCAAACATCCTTTGTCTAATTTTCCAGGGTTGATTCCTTTGTCAATTCCTAAAGTAATTTCTTTTCCTTCTTTATAAGTTTGAAAAAATGGAGTTCTTTTTTCTATTTTTAAAACGCCGATTGCATCAACCAACTCACCTTTTATAAAAATATCAGAAAAGTAAGAAACGATTAAGTCTCCGGTTTTTATTTGAGGATAAGAAGATTGTTCAAATAGATGCTTTGCGATGTGCTTGCTGTTATCTATGAATGTGTTAGGGTCAGAAAAAGTTTCAGAGCAATACGTAAACATTTCGTTCATGGAAAGATGTGTAGCATGTTTAAAATTGAAGAATTCATTGATTCTACCAAAAGGTTTTAAGCTCATTGAAAAAAGCAATTTGTATAGTTCTTCGTCCTCGGTATTCAAAAGATTTTCTGAGTATACATTGTCAATTTCCGTATTCTTATTTCCTATTTTATGAAGTATGGTTTGACTTATAAAAGTTTCTTCGGTTTGAATCATAAAGTTTGGTTTGAATAAAAAATGCAGTATCTCTACTGCATTTAATTATGATAATGAATTTTCTAGCAATCCTTTTACATAAGGATTTTGCTCCTCTTCTTTTAGAGTTTGCAATGAATTAATGAACTGCGCTTTAAGTTTGTCATTTGAGAGAAGATATTTTACAATCTCAACTTTAATAGCAGCATTTTTCATTTTTAAGGTGTCTTCGATGAATTTTGTAAAAACATCGTTTGCTTCTGTTTCAATTCCGGCCTCTAAAGCTAGCAAACAACTCAATACTTCTTTGTTTGATTTAGCTGTTTGAAATGGCGTAATTAAAGCAGTAAATGGTATGGTATTGCTAAGTTCTTTGATAGCCGATTTTAATTCGTTTCTCTCCTCATCACTTCTAGCTTTCAAAAACTTTCCTGCAAGGGGACCAATTTTTTCAAAACTTTGGTTTCTTGATGGAGCATTACTTTTCTTTTCTTGTTTTGCCCACGAGTCAGTTAGACCAACAGTCCTGTTAAAAATCAATTGATCACTAGAGCTGTCTGTATCTGTACAGAAATATCCCTTGCGTTGGAATTGATATTTGTCTCCCGCTTTAGTTGACTGAAGACTTGGTTCTACAAATGCAGTTCCGATAGTTAATGAATTTGGGTTTAAGAAATCTTTAAAATCTTTTTCTTTATGTCCATCTGGAGCGTCATCAGTAAAGAGTCTATCATACAAACGAACTTGTGCTTTGATGGCATGAGCTATGGATACCCAGTGAAGCGTTCCTTTTACTCTACGCTTACTAGCTTCAGTTCCGCTTCCACTTTTGGAATTTTCATCATACGTACAATGAACTTCAATAATATTTCCATCAGCATCTTTTACTACTTCATTTGCTTTGATGATGTAGGTGTTTTTTAAACGAACCTCACCACCTAATTTTAAGCGAAAGAATTTTTTATTCGCTTGTTCTCTAAAGTCTTCTTTTTCTATGTAGATTTCTCTTGAAAAAGGAACTTCTCTTGAACCAGCATTTTCATCTTCAGGATTGTTTTCAGCGGTTACCCATTCTTCTTTGTTTTCTGGGTAATTTGTAATGACAAGCTTTAAAGGATTTAAAACAGCCATTACTCTTGGCGCTGTTTTGTTTAAATCATCTTTGATACAGTATTCTAACAAAGCCACATCAGTAACATTGTCTCTTTTAGAAATACCAGCTGTTTCACTAAATTTTCTAATAGATGCTGGCGTATATCCTCTTCTTCTCAAACCAGAAATGGTAGGCATACGAGGATCATCCCAACCAGAAACAACACCTTCCTCCACTATTTGAAGTAATTTACGTTTACTCATGACCGTATAACTCAAATTTCTACGAGCAAATTCTCGTTGTTTCGGTCTCAGATTTTTAGGGTCTATTACTTGGTCAACATACCATTCATATAGGTCTCTATGACTTTTAAATTCTAAGGTGCAGATAGAGTGCGATACTCGCTCTAAGTAATCCGATTCACCATGAGTCCAATCGTACATAGGATAAATACACCAATCATTTCCTGTTCTATGGTGTTCCTTTTTTAAAATACGGTACATGATTGGATCACGCATATGCATGTTTACATGTTGCATGTCTATTTTCGCTCTTAAAATATGAGAACCTTCTTCAAATTCCCCATTCTTCATTTTTAGGAACAAGTCCAAGTTTTCCGCTACGGATCTATCTCGATTCGGACCATTTACCCCAGGTTCCGTTGGAGTTCCTTTTTGAGCAGCCATTTCTTCAGAAGACTGATTGTCTACATAGGCTTTCCCTTCTTTAATCAGTTCTATTGCCCAATCATATAATTGTTGAAAATAATCAGATGAGAAAAACTCTTGATCCCATTGAAAGCCTAACCATTGTACATCTTTGCGAATAGCGTCTACGTATTCCTGCTCTTCTTTTGTAGGATTTGTATCGTCAAAACGTAAATTTACAGGTGCGTTGTATTTCAATCCCAAACCAAAATTTAAGCAAATAGAAGCGGCATGACCGATATGTAAATATCCATTTGGTTCTGGTGGGAATCTGAAACGTAGCTTCTCTTGTGGTAAACCATTGTTTAAATCTTCTTCAATGATTTGTTCTAGAAAGTTCAAAGACTTTTTTTCTTCTGTCATCTTCAACAAGTTGAAATGTTAATTAAAGGCACAAATTTACAGAAAATAGGGGGAATAGTTTCTTATTTAAAAGATGAAGTTTTGTTTCAGCATTATTTTTTTTCTACCTCTATAGAGTATGATGGTGAAAACATTAAAACATTCGAATTTAGTGTTCTTATTAAAAGATTTATAATCCTTTTTACATAGTTCAAGTTTTTATTCGAATTATACGCATATTCAGAGTTTTTTATTTGAATATCCATGTCGTAAGAATTAATAATTGTTTTAAGATGTTTTAAGTTTATTAAATTTTCAGCCCAATTTCCTGTTAATGGGTCACAGGTGTTTGTAGGATCTTTTATTTGGTGATCCATTTTTCCAGTTTTAAGAAATTGATTTACTTGAATGAGAATATCCTTTTTTTTAAGTCCTCTTGTTTTCATTGCGAGTATTTCAATTGTTTCTGGTTTTATTTCTGGATATTTCTCGGTAAGAATCTGTTTACGAATTTCTAAAAAAGCTAGGTTAGAATCTGTTTTTTTCCATCCATTGGTTTTATTGGTTCCTTTGTGTTCTGCTTTGTTATGAATTTTTCTTAATCGTCTAACGATAAAAGGATTTTTGGTGTTTGCACTGGTAGTAAAAATAAGATGGAATGGGTTTCGTATTGTAGAGATTTGATGAAACCATGTGTCTAGATTGTAAATATGTTCCAAAACATCGAATGAGCAAATTAGGTCTGGTTTTAGGTTTTCAGTGTTTAGGTTAGCAACAAGTTCTGCACAGTCACCGCAAATGAAATGATCGATTTCAATTTGTGCAGCCTTTGATATTTTTTTAGCATCTTTTACAGAGATATTGTACAAGTCGTTATAGATAACTGTTTTAAATCCTAATTCCTTTGCAAATAATGATAAAAACCCTGAGCCACCTCCATAGTCAATAAAAGTGCTCTCTTTGATAGGTTTTTTAAGTTTGATTATTGCTTTATGTAATAGTTGTCCATAAAGGTTGGAGTAAAAGTCAAGGTCAGTAAGGTATTTGTTCAGGTATGCTGTATTGTATTCCGATAGCTTTAACTTGACTAAATCTAATTTTTGAAGTTTAATAGAGAGCCTCATAGAGGCTTGATATGTTATTGCTTTAATTTCAGAGTTTTCCATAGTCTATTTTTGTGAAATCAAAGAAACGATATTTTATCGATGAATTATAATTTGTGAAATTTTATGCTGAACTTTTAAAAATACTTGCTTCAAAATGCGGAAAATTCAGATTTTTTTCGTTTTAGGAGGAGTGCATTTTTTGATGCCTAGTAACTATTGTTTCACCTTAAATTTATGTATTATGATGGACCAAACTTTAGATTCTAGTATGTCAGGAGGTGATTTAGATAATCTTAAATCTCCTACAGGATGGGGAAGACAGCATTATGCAGGAAAGAGAATTCGAAAATTAAAAAATTACCGAACCGATCTTTTTAGACCAAATGAGTTAAAGCGTATGTCTTTTATTCAGCGTTTTGTTGCCCAGCATATTAGTGGATTAAAATTGCGAAAAAGAGATGGAACCTTCTAAAGGTTTTGAAAATGTCGAAGTAAATTTTTTACTTCGACATTTTTAGAAAATAAGAGTTTCTGTTCTCAGTTTCTTGAATGTGAATTGCTAAATTTGCATTCAAATTAAGAATATGGGAATAATAAAAGTTGAAAATATCCGTACCTATTCATATCATGGATGTTTGGAGGAAGAGGCAAAAATTGGTTCTGATTATAGAGTTGATATTGAAGTGAAAGCAGATTTAAAAAAATCCAGCAAGTCTGATAAATTGGCTGATACAGTTGATTATGTTCATTTAAATTTAATTGTAAAAGAAGAAATGGATATCCGTTCTGAATTGTTAGAACATGTGGCAAAAAGAATACAGTATAGGATTTTGAAAGAGATTCCAATGGTTTCCAGAGTAAAAACGGCAGTTTCTAAAATCAATCCACCCATAGGAGGTGATATAGAACAGGTAACCATTGTGTTGAAAAAGAGTAGGAAATAAGAGGCTTTCCATTGATTTTGAGTGGGTTTAATTTTTGACAAGAGAAAAAATAAATATTTCGATAAAAAAATCTTGTGCAAATTGGAAAAATAACTAAATTTGCAGCCTTAATGGCGTTGTGGCCGAGTGGCTAGGCAGTGGTCTGCAAAACCATCTACAGCGGTTCGAATCCGCTCGACGCCTCCAAGTAAAACCATCTATCGTTTCGATAGGTGGTTTTTTGTTTTTAAGAAAACTTCTTCTAAGATTCTTTTATGGTGAAATTTATACGACTCGCTTGTGTTAAAGGAATATGTTAAACTATGTTTTTTAGCAGGTTTAATTATTTGAAAAATATTTAGCTTTGTTTCAGAGAGTTATAGTCAAGCTTATTTTTATTTGTCAATAAGTTTGATTTTAAATATTACGGACATAGTGCCGTTTTTAAATAATTATATAGTCGATGAAAACAATTGTATTTACGGATTTAGATGGAACCTTTTTAAATCATAACGATTATTCCTTTGAAGCATCGATTGAGTCATTAGAAAAAATCTTTACCGAAGATATTCCTTTGGTTTTTACAACCAGTAAAACCAAAGTTGAGGTAGAAGAATTGCAAAAAAAAGTGGGGATAAAGGAACCTTTTATCGTTGAAAACGGTGCCGCACTTTACATTCCTAAAAATTATAAGAAATATGATTTTTCGTTTTTAGAGTCTGTAGGTGAGTATCATATGTTACAGTTAGGAGTTTCATATGATCAGGTATTAGATTTTTACAATTTGTATAAAAATGAGTTTCAGATGTTGGGATTTAGCGACATGACTATTGCAGAAGTAGAAGAGTTAACTGGGTTGCCAAGTGAGGCTGCTAAAACTTCAAAACAAAGAGATTTTACTGAGCCTTTTGTGATAAAGGACGCTAGAGTTGTTGAGAAAATACAGGAGTTGGCAGAAAAACATCAATTAAAAATAACCAAAGGTGGTAGGTTCTATCATTTAATAGGAGAAAATCAAGACAAAGGAAAAGCGGTAAAAAAATGTGTTGCAATTTTTGAAAAAATATATAACGATACGATTAAATCCATCGGTTTAGGAGACGGAGATAATGATATTGCATTGTTGCAAAATGTGGATATTCCAATTGCGATTCAAAACAACAAAGGAGGTTATGTAACAATAGAAAACCCAAAACTTCAAAAGTCAACTTTTAAAGGAGCAAAGGGGTGGAACGAAATGATATTGAAAAATGTATAGATCTGAATTAAAGGAAATTTATTTCCAGGCACTAAACAAAATAGAAGCAGCTTCTCTTATTAGTAATAATATTTCTGTCAATGAGGATGCTGTAACTATTGCGGGCAATGAATACTTGCTTAAAAATAATTCAAAATGTTTTGTTTTTGGAGCAGGTAAGGCAGCTTACGATATGGCAAAAGAGTGTGAAATAGTTTTGAAAGATAAAATTTCTGGTGGAGTTGTAGTGTCAACTTCTGTTGGAGAGCTTTCATACTTAAAACATTTTACATCTACACATCCCTTAGTTTCCGAAAAAAGTATTGAGGCAGCTATATTATTAATTGACGGAATGTCTGAATTAAATGAAGATGATTTATTTATTTTTCTTTTATCAGGAGGAGCATCAGCGATGATAGAAAAGCCAATTCCAGGATTGACTCTGGATGATTTTATTAAAATTTCATCGGCATTATTGACTTCTGGAATAGATATAAAAGCGCTCAATACGGTTAGAAAATCTATCTCTGATATAAAAGGCGGTAAGTTGGCAAATCGAATCAAGGCAAAAGGTGAAGTTTTGGTTTTGAGTGATGTAATAGGAGATGATCTTGATACGATTGCATCTGCACCAATGAATAACGGGAAATTCTCACATCATATAATTGGAAATAATAAAATTGCATTAGAACAAGCGAAAAAATATATAAGTCCAAAAGTTGAAATAGCGGAAATAATAACAACTACCATGGAGATGGATTCCGTGTCAGCCACAGATTATATAAGTAATGAAATAAGAAAGTACGATAAAAATTACGAGAGCTTTTGTATCTTGTTTGGAGGAGAAACAACCACTGTAGTTACTGGCAATGGGTATGGGGGAAGGAATCAGGAAATAGCATTACGATTGCTTTTATCAAATTCTTTAAACGAAAATATAGAGGTATTATGTGCAGGAAGTGATGGTATTGATGGTCGATCAGAAGCCACAGGAGCTTTTTTAGATCCTGAAATTTTAGATAAAATAGAACAAGCTAAATTAAATCCAGAAACCTATTTAAAAAATAGTGATAGCAACACTTTTTTTAAATCATTAGGGTATGATTTTGTTACCGGAATAACCGGAACAAATGTGATGGATTTTGTAATCATATTAAAAAAATAAATTAAACATGTCAGATTTTTTTCAAAATGGAGTGATAACAACACTTCAAAATTTAGGAGGTAGAAATATAGAGGATATTGAGTCGGAACTTGAAAAACTTAGCAAAAGAAGAGGAATGGTATTGTTGTTACCTGCTTTGTATTCTGAGTTCGAGTCACCATCAATGCAAAAAATTATTGATGAGTTAAAAAACGTAAAATATTTGTACAAAATTATTTTAGGACTTGATCAAGCAACAAAAGAGCAGTTTGAAAAAGTAAAAAAAATGATGTCGGTTCTTACCTGTAAGGTAGATGTTTTATGGAACGATGGACCACGAATAAAAGAATTGTACGCAGATTTGACCGCAGAAGGTTTTCCTGGCCTTGAAACACCAGGTAAGGGGAGAAATGTATGGACAATGATTGGCTGTGCTTTGTCTGATAAAGATGCATATGCCTTTGCTCTGCATGATTGTGATATTGTAAATTATACCAGAGAAGTTCCCGCAAGATTATTTTATCCAATTGTACATCCAGCTTTGGATTTTGAATTTAATAAAGGCTTTTACTCTAGAGTTACCAACAAATTGCATGGTAGAGCAACAAGGTTATTGTATACACCATTGATCAAATCGTTGGCTAAAGTGTATGGAAATAATAGGTATTTGGATTATATGGATAGTTTTAGGTATTCTTTATCTGGAGAGTTTTCATTTATAAGAACCTTGGCAAGAGGAATCGCAATCTCTCCAACTTGGGGGCTTGAAGTTTCTACTTTGAGTGAAGTGTATAAAAACACTTCCAACAGAAGAATTTGTCAAACCGAGATTATGGAAAGTTATGAGCATAAGCATCAGGATCTTGGGAGTCAAGAGGGGAAAAATGGAATTTATAAAATGGCCAACGATATTTCAAAAACACTGTTTAGAGTGTTGTCTCAAGAGGGAGTTGTGTTTTCAAAAGGATCTTTTAAAACTATGTTAGCTACTTATTTTCAAGAATCAAGATTTGAAATATCAAAATACAATGCCTTGAGTAAATTGAATAATTTGGATTATGTTCGAGAAAAAGAAATCAAAGCTGTAGAAGCTTTTCAAGATGCGATAAAAGATGCTTCAGAAGAATTTTATGAAGATCCTATGGGAACGGCTTCTTTGTCGTCTTGGATTACAGTAAGATCGGTAATGCCGAATTTCTCAGAAAAATTTGTTGAATACGTTAGACTAGATAATGAATAATATGATGCACATTTCAGACAAAAACCACACCATTAATAAAAGGTTACACAAGTTGTACGGACCAGAAATGGCTCCCCGTGCAGTGGATAGTATTATTGATTTAATTTTTAAATACAAATCAAGAATACCATCAAAAGCATATCAATTAACGGAAAAAGATGTGATATTGATTACCTATGGAGATCAGGTAAATAAGGATTATGAACCTTCACTACAAACTTTAAAAAGCTTTATGGATAAGCATTTAAAGGGGGTTGTGAATTCGATTCATATATTACCTTTTTATCCTTATTCCTCTGATGATGGATTTTCTGTTGTGAATTATGGTGCTGTAGATCCTAAAATGGGTTCTTGGAGAGAAATTGAACAAATTAGTGGTGAGTATAGATTGATGGTTGATGGTGTTATCAATCATATTTCTCAGTTTTCTGATTGGTTCAAAGCTTTCTTGGATGGAGATCCTTATTTTCAAGATTTTTTTACAGAAGTGGATCCTTCCATAGATTTGAGCAAGGTGGTAAGACCAAGAGCTTTGCCTTTGCTGAGTGAGTTTGTCGATAGCAAAGGTGAGTCTAGGCATGTATGGACTACTTTTAGTAAAGATCAAGTAGATTTAAATTATAAAAGTCACCGTGTTTTAAGAAATGTGTTAGATGCCCTTTTTTATTATGTAGAAAAAGGTGCAACCCTAATTAGGCTAGATGCTATTGCGTTTATTTGGAAAGAAATAGGAACTGAATGTGTGCATTTAGAGCAAACGCATGAGTTGATTCAACTGATGAGAGAAGTACTGCATGAGGTGGCTCCTGAAGTAATCATTATAACAGAAACCAATGTACCACATCATGAAAATGTTTCCTATTTTGGAAGTGGAGATGATGAAGCTCAAATGGTTTATAATTTTGCTTTGCCTCCATTATTGGTTCATTCTGTGTTAAATAGTAATACGGAGACACTTACAAAATGGGCTAAAACGCTTACACTTCCAAGTGATAAAGTATGTTTCTTTAATTTTACCGCAAGTCATGATGGGATTGGATTGAGACCTGTAAAAGGGGTTTTAACAGATGAAGAGGTACAATATATTGGAGATACTGTTAAAGAGCATGGAGGGTTGGTTTCTTATAAAACCGATGCAGACGGAAGTAAAAGTGCTTATGAGCTAAATTGTAGTTATATTGATGCATTGACACACCCAAGTGAAGAAGATGAAGTTCGTTACAAAAGAATGTTATTGGCACAGACAACTGTATTGGCAATGCCGGGTGTTCCGGGCGTGTATTTTCATTCTTTAGTGGGGTCTAGAAATTATCATGATGGAGTAAAACACTCTGGAGTTAACAGGACTATCAATAGAGAAAAATACAATATAGATTGGTTAGAAAAAGAATTGGAGGCAGAAGGAAAGTTGCCAAAAAGAATTTTAGAAACTTATAAGAAAATAATTTCTATTCGTATCAACGAAGCCGCCTTTAATCCATTCGGTAAATTCGATTTTTTAGATTTAGGAACTGCTCTTTTTGTGGTAGATCAACATAGTGTTAATGGAGATGATAGAGTATTGGCAATCCATAATTTTTCCAATCAAGAAGTTACCTGTGTTTTACCTGAAAAGATTCAGTTTCCATTAAAAAACATATTGGAATTAGATGCTTCAGAAGAAATTATATATGAGAGTTCATCAATAAAATTAGCACCTTATCAGATGCTTTGGCTTAAGGGGAATATTAAATAATTTTGCAATTGGTTCAGGAAGTGGAACGAATATTAAAAAATCACCTTTTGTATGATGGGTGGTTTTTTTGTTTTCTTTAATATGCTAACTTTTTTTTATTCCTCATTTTTGTAAGGTTTTTAAGAGGAAACTTCCGTTATAAATTGTATTTTGCTGTTTCCCTTGCGAATTATATTTTATGAAAATTTACCCTATCGAAACTGGAAATATCAAACTAGACGGAGGAGCTATGTTTGGTGTTGTGCCAAAAAGTATTTGGCAGCGTACAAATCCAGCAGATGCAAATAACATGATTGATTTGACCATGCGTTGCTTGTTGATTGAGGATGGGAACCGATTGATGTTGATAGATACAGGGATTGGAAACAAACAATCAGAAAAGTTTTTTGGTTATTTCTATCTTTCTGGGGATTTTTCTTTAGACAGTTCTTTGGTTAAATTGGGCTTTCATAGAGATCAAATAACAGATGTGTTTCTAACACATTTGCATTTCGACCATTGTGGTGGCGCGATCGAATGGAATAAAGATAAAACGGGATACCAACCAGCTTTTAAAAACGCAGTATATTGGTCCAATAAAGAGCATTGGCAATGGGCTACGGTGCCAAACCCGAGAGAAAAAGCTTCCTTTTTAAAAGAAAATATTTTGCCTATTCAAGAATCTGGTCAATTGAAGTTTGTTGATTTGAAAGGGCAAAATTTTATTTCTAATTCTGAATTGAATTTTGGGATTTTGAGTGTTGATGGTCATACTGAAAAACAAATGATTCCTCATATTCAATACAAAGGGAAAACCGTTGTGTTTGCGGCAGACTTGTTACCCACAGTTGGTCATTTGCCGTTACCATATGTGATGGGATACGATACAAGACCCTTGCTTACGATGAATGAAAAGTCCTTGTTTTTAAATGAGGCTGCAGATAAAGAATTTATTTTGTTTTTAGAACATGATGCTCATCATGAGCTGTGTACTGTAAAACAAACCGATAAAGGAGTGCGTCTCCAAAATAGTTATACTTTTAACGAAGTGTTCAGTTGATTTATTAAAATATAGAATATGAAATTATTAAAACCGCTTTATGTAACCTCATTAATTACGGCAACTCTTGTGAGTTGTAAATCAGTTCATAAAATCCCAGTTCCAGTTGCTGTACAAAACGGAATAAATATAAGTGCTAAAAATGTAGCGTTGACAGAAGAGGAAAAACAAAGATGGGGACATGCTGATATTGCCACGGATACGATTCCGGGGATGAGTGTTTTGCAGGCGTACGAGTTTTTAAAAGGAAAAGAATCCACTGAAGTAATTGTTGCGGTAAATGATTCTGGTATCGATTTAGATCATGAAGATTTGAAAGATATCTTGTGGGTAAATCCTAAAGAGATTGTTGGAAACGGAATTGACGATGATAAAAATGGGTATATAGATGACGTTCATGGATGGAATTTCTTAGGGGATATATATGATGAAAATCTTGAGATTACTAGAATTATCAAATTGAAATCTGAAAAATTCGATGGAAAAACGGAGTCTGATATCGATGCTAAAGATAAAGCGGAGTATGACGAGTACATGGAATTGAAAGAGATTTTTGACAAGAAGTTGGGAGAAGCGGCTTCTGAGAAAGAAAAATATGCTTTCTATTTAAATATGTTTCAGACCTCTCATAATGCCATGGTTGCCAATACTAGTAAAGAGGACTATGTATTTTCTGATGTAGAAGCCATTGTTACAGAGGATGCGATGCTTTTAAAACAAAGAGAGTTGGCAATGAATGTTTTGAAAGGAGGAACAAGTATTCCTGCGGAAATGAAACAAATTAAAAGAGGAGTAGAGCATTATACCTCTTCTGTAGATAGCCATTACAATCTTGATTTTAACCCAAGAAAAGATTTATTGGGAGATGATGAAAATGATATGAGTACAAAGTACTATGGAGATGGAAACCCTAAAAATCATCAAGACGATGAGATTCATGGAACTCACGTCGCGGGAATTATTTTGGCTACAAATGATAATAATAAAGGAGTAGATGGTGTTGCGAAAAATGTAAAATTGATGTCAGTTCGCTGTGTGCCAAATGGAGATGAATACGATAAGGATGTTGCTTTGGCATTTAGATATGCTGCAGATAATGGAGCGAAGGTAATCAATACAAGTTTTGGTAAAGGATATTCTATGCATGCGGATTGGGTTCATGAAGCTATAAAATATGCTGAAAAACATGATGTGTTGATTGTCAATGCTGCCGGAAATGATGCAGATAATATTGATGAGGTTGCTTCTTATCCAAATGACGCGCCAGATATGAAGGAAGAAATTTCTGATAATATGATTACTATTGGTGCCATGGGTTCTAGCTACGATGAACACATGTTGGCTACTTTTTCTAATTATGGTCAAATCAATGTTGATGTATTTGCTCCTGGAGTTGAAGTGTATGCAACCGTTCCAAATAATGAATATCAGTATTTAAGTGGTACTTCTATGGCATCTCCGTCAACAGCAGGAGTTGCTGCCATGATTCGTTCTTATTACCCAGAATTATCAGCAAGTCAGGTAAAACATATTTTGATGAATTCAGGTACGGTGATTAATTTTAAAGTAATCAAGCCGGGAACGGAAGATGAGTTGGTTGAATTGTCAGATTTGTGTGTTTCAGGAAGAATTGTAAACGCATACAACGCGGTTAAAATGGCAGAAGAAATGACTGCTAAGAAAAAGAAAAAATAATTTTTAGATTCCTTGTTTTATGAGAGTTATCCTATCCTTGCTTAGTATTTGTTTTTCTGTAGTTACTTTTGCTCAAAATACAACCTACTGGCAGCAGCATGTTTCCTATGTAATGGATATTGATATGGATGTGAAGTCCAATCAATACAAAGGGAAACAAAAGTTGACTTATACGAATAACTCTCCTGACGTTTTAGATAAGGTATATTATCATTTGTATTTTAACGCTTTTCAACCTGGAAGTGAGATGGATATTCGTTTGCAAAATATTCAAGATCCTGACGGTAGAATGGTTGACAAGTCTGGAACAGAAGAGAATCCAATAGTTACAAGTAGAATTTCCGCTTTAAAGCCAGATGAAATTGGATTTATCAAAGTGGTGTCTTTGGTTCAAGACGGAAAGAAAGTCGAAACTCACCTTGACGGGACGATTTTAGAGGTTACTTTACATACTTCTATTCAACCAGGGGAGTCCACTGTTTTTGAAATGGAGTTTTTGGGGCAAGTTCCGTTACAGATTAGAAGAGCAGGAAGAGATAACAAAGAAGGAGTTGCACTGTCAATGGCACAATGGTATCCGAAGCTTGCAGAATATGATTTTGAAGGTTGGCATGCCAATTCTTACATAGCAAGAGAGTTTCATGGTGTTTGGGGAGATTTTGATGTTACTTTACATATAGATAAAAAATATATTGTCGGGGGATCAGGGTATCTTCAAAACGCAAACGAAATTGGTTATGGTTATGAAGATGATGGCGTCAAAGTAAAAAGAAAAAAAGCTAAAAAATTGTCTTGGCATTTTATAGCACCTAATGTGCATGATTTTACCTGGGCAGCGGATCCAAAATTTACACATGATGTGTTGGATACGGAAAGCGGTACAAAACTTCATTTTCTCTATAAGAAGAAAATGGAGAAAGAGTACTTGAAAAACTGGAAAGATTTGCAGCCTAAAACAGCGGAATTGTTGACTTATTATAATAAGAACATAGGAGCTTATCCATACAAGCAATATTCAGTAATTCAAGGAGGTGATGGAGGAATGGAATATGCCATGTGTACACTAGTTACCGGCGAACGATCTTTTGGAAGTTTGGTAGGAGTAGTAGCACATGAAATGGCACATTCATGGTTTCAATTTGTATTGGCTACAAATGAGTCTAAACATCCATGGATGGATGAAGGTTTTACTACTTATATATCAAGTCATGCTGAAAATCAAGTGTTAAATGAGGCTAAGGTAAATCCCTTGGAAGGTTCTTATAAAGGGTATTTTAATTTGTTGAGTTATAATATTGAGGAACCTTTGACAACCCAGGCAGATGCCTATCATTATAACTTCGCTTATGGGATTGCAGCATATAGCAAAGGGTCTATTTTTCTCTCACAATTAGAATATGTGATTGGGAAAGAAAATGTTGCAAAAACCTTGTTGAAATATTACGAAGATTTTAAATTTAAGCATCCAACACCGAATGATATTAAAAGAACGGCTGAGAAAATTTCAGGATTGCAGTTGGACTGGTATTTAAATTATTGGACACAAACAACGCATACGATAGATTACGGAGTTGAGGTAAAAAACAAAAACACGATTGTGTTAGAACGTATAGGTAGTATGCCAATGCCTATTGATTTGCAAGTTACTTATGAAGATGGATCAGTAGAGAATTTTTACATTCCTTTAAACATGCTTAGAGGTGAAAAACCAACGGAAGCTTCAGTATTAAAAAGTTGGTCATGGGTGGCTCCAAAGTATGAATTTTCAGTAGAGAAAAATGTACAGTCAGTGCAGTTAGATCCTTCAGGGTTGCTAGCTGATATTGAAATGAAAAACAATAAGTTTCCAAGATAATCTTTTAAAAAAAGAATTCTTTTTTTTCTTAGATAAAGTGTTAGTTTGGTGTTTTTAAATTTCACCTATGTAAATAGTTTCGAAAATACGAGGATTTTTCGTATGAGGAAATTATATTTGTTTAAAAGAGGTGTTTGTTAGCAGTTTAAAATATTTTTTGTAAGCATTTCTAAATGAATTGTTGAAGATATCGAATGATTCACAAGAATCATGAACTTATGAGTGAGAAAAAAACATACATAGATTTGTTTGCCGGTTGTGGAGGTCTTTCCCTAGGCTTATTTAATTCTGGACAATGGAAAGGAAAGTTTGCTGTAGAGAAAAGTCCTGATGCATTCAAAACATTAAATCATAATTTAATTTCGAAAAAAAATCATTTTGATTGGCCTACCTGGTTGCCCAAATCGAACCATGATATTAATGAAATTATTGAAAATTATCCTACCGAATTAAAATCTTTAAGAGGGCAAATAGATATGGTTGCTGGTGGACCACCTTGTCAAGGTTTTTCAACAGCAGGTCGAAGACAAGAAAATGACACTAGAAATAAGCTGATAGGATCATATATAAGGTTTATTCGTCTGGTTCAACCCAAAATCATTTTTTTCGAAAACGTTAAAGGGTTCACGCAAAAGTTTGACAAGAATAAGATTAAAGGAAGAGTATATTCAGAATACGTTCAGAATGCTCTTAAACGTGATTCAAAAAGATTAAATTCTTTAGGGTATCAAGTGGAAGGTAAGCTTGTGAATTTTTCAGAGTACGGTGTTCCGCAGAAAAGAACTCGTTTCATTTTAGTAGGAATTAGAAAAGATATTTCTGAAAAATCATCTCCGTCTGATTTCTTCAAAGAGATTAAATCTAACCGTGAAAAATTCTTAGTCAATAAAGGGATTGGTTTAACGAATACGCTCGAAAATGCTATTTCAGACTTATTAAGAATAAACGAGGTAGTATCACCAGATACTAATTCGTTTAAGTCTTCTTTATACAACTCGATCTCTTCCCCGTATCAAAAAATGTTACGAGACGGTGTTGAAAACAGCGTTCCAGATAGCCATAGGTTTGCTAAACATGCACCTCAAACGGTTGAGAAGTTCGAATATATTCTTGCACACTCAGAAAAGGATAGGACCTTAAGTGACAAGATAAAAGAACTTTTTAACCTCAAAAAAAGAACGATCATACCATTGTCAGGAAATTCTCCAACACCTACAATAACTACTCTTCCTGACGACTATATCCATTATTGTGAACCAAGAATCTTCACAGTAAGAGAATACGCAAGAATTCAATCTTTTAATGATTGGTATGAGTTTCAAGGAAAATATACCACAGGAGGGAAACGAAGAACACAGGAAGTTCCAAGATATTCTCAAATAGGAAATGCTATTCCTCCACTTTTTGGAGAGCAAGCGGGTATTACTTTAAACAACCTTTTATAAGATGCAGAAACCTCTTCAATTCAAAATCAGTTCTGCGTTAAAGAATATTATAGGTAGAGATTTAATTACAGATGATTTCATTGCTGTTTTTGAATTAGTAAAAAATTCCTATGATGCCCATGCCTCAAGAGTTGATGTTGTTTTTAAAGATATATACTCTGGTCAAGGTAAAATCATTATTAAAGACAATGGTAAAGGGATGAGTTATCAAGACCTAATTGATAAATGGCTTTTTGTGGCTCGTTCTTCAAAAATGGAAGGTGATGAAGAGGATAGCTATAAAAATTTCAGAGACAAAATTAAAGTCAAAAGGGCTTATGCAGGAGCTAAAGGGATTGGTAGATTCTCTTGTGACAGATTAGGTAGTGAATTATACCTAGAATCTATAAAAGATGAAGAAAACCCAAAGATTGAGGCACTCATTACTGACTGGAATAAATTTGAAGAAGATAGCGATGATGAATTCGTCAACGTAAGTGTACTTCATGAAACTTTAGAAGAAAGTTCTTATGGCACTTCTCAAGGAACTGTTTTAGAAATTTCAAATCTACACAGTGAATGGGATAGAAAGAAATTTGAAGACCTTAAAGATTCACTAGCAAGGCTTATCAATCCATCCGCAATTAAAGATGAGGATTCATTTAAAATTTTCTTATCTGTTGAAGATGAGCTTAATTGGGATAAAAAGCAACAGGAAAAAAATCAAATAAGTAGCAATAAAGGGAAACTAGACGAATCAGAAGTTAATTATTTTAAAATTATTAATGGAGAAATCAAGAACCCTATTTTTGAAACCTTACAGTTAAAAACAAGCTACATAGAATCTGATGTTTACGAAAGTGTTATAGTAACATCCTTATTTGAGGGTGGACAATTGGTTTACAAAATAGAAGAGAAGAACCCATATAAGGATTTAAAAAATATTCATTATTCTATTATTTTTATGAACCAATCTGCAAAATCTACTTTTAGCAGAAGAATGGGAGTTCAGCCTGTTGAATACGGCCATATTCTTGTTTATAAAAATGGATTAAGAATTTATCCATATGGTGAACGAGGAGCAGATCCTTTTAGTATGGATGTGAGAAAAGGACAGGGATATGCTAGAAACTTGGGTACAAGAGAAGTACTGGGATATATTTCAATAAGTGGTGAAAACGAAAACTTAAGAGAGACTTCAAGTCGAGGAGATGGATTTATTAAAACATCATCCTATTTCAATCTTGAAAAACAATTTTATGAGACCCTCAAAAAACTAGAAAAATACACAATAGACATTACTGACTGGGGAAATTTTTTATCTGAAGATGACTTTATAAATATTAATGAAACCTTTATTAAAAATGAAGGCAAAAAGAACGAAAGAATATTCAATGTAAATGAAAACCTAAGCCAACTTATATCCTCTTTATCAAACTCAAAGTCTGTAAATAAATTCGAAGTATCTCCTAATATCCTCAACCTTTTAGAATCAAAAAGTGAAAAATCAGCACAAGGTATTCTAAAAACCATTTCTGAGAAAATTGACAAAGATAACTTTGATAAAAAGGAAGTAAAGAAAACGATCAAAAATGTAGAACAGAAGCTTTCAAGTTTAAAAAATCTAAAAGAAGAAGCTGAAGAGGATGCTCTACAGAAATACATTGAAAATGAAGAGCTAAAAACTGAGCTTGAGCGAGAAATTGCAGAGAAACTTTTTGACAAATCAGTTATTGGTCGTGAGAAAAAAGATTTATTAGCTCTCCAACATCAAGTTATACATACAGCAGGTAGTATCACTTGGAGTTTAGACTCATTGATTGATGCAATCAATAGCAACAAATCAAAAGAAGAATTAATTGAGGACATCAAAGACATCAGTCTTGAAGTTCAAAGAATAGTAAGCGCTTCTCGTTTTGTTACAAAGGCGGGGTTTAATACTCAAGCAGAAAAAATTGAAAAAGATATAGTCTTATTCATAAATGAGTATGTAAATAATATCTATCTACCTGCTGATTCTTTTATTCATAAGAAAAGGCCTATTACTATTTCAGTTAATCAACCTAATTTCAAAAAGGAAATGAAATTTAGACCTTTTGAAATTACAGTTGTACTTGACAACTTGTTTTCTAATTCACGAAAAGCTAGTGCTACCTCTATCTCATTAAATTGGAAAAAAGAAAAAGATTTTTTGATTCTAAATTTTAAAGATAATGGCGATGGAATTCCTTCGGAAATTGTCAATAAAATATTTGATTTTAGATATAGCAATTCTGACGGTTCTGGAATAGGCTTGTACCATGTTAAAAACATTCTAGAGAAATATAATAGTACAATTGAGTTTTTACATAATTCAATAGGAGCTGAATTTTTAATCAAAATACCGCTATGAAATTAGATTATAAAATAATTTGGGTTGAAGACAAAATAGATACTAAACCATTTCAATCTCTAAAAAAGAAAATAAAGAATCATTTAGAAAACGAATTTTTTAATGTCACAATAGACACTGCTGAAGACTATAAGGAATTCAAAGCAAAATACGAGGAAACTGATACTTTTGATTTAATCATAACTGACTTAAACCTAAATGAAAGTCATGGAAGTGAAGTAATTGATTTCGTTCGTGATGAAAAACACATTTTGACAGAAATCTTTTTCTACTCTGCAAACAGTGAACTTTCAAGTACTCAACTAGCAAATAACAGTAGAATTACATTCTACCAATTAGATGGACAAGATTATCATAAGGAATTACAAAAGTCGATCATCCAATTAATTGATTTAACCATTTCTAAGTTTCACCATATCGTAACTATGAGAGGTATGATAATGCATGAAACCAGTGATTTGGATGTTTCTATTCAAGAAATTTTGAAATTAATAATTGAAAACGGAGACTCTGAAGCAATACTTAATGTCATCAAAAAGAAAAAGATAAAATCGACAAATGAATTCTTAAAAAAGAAAATAGACCAATCTCAAGATTTAGATGATTTCTTACAGAACATTGGAGCAGATCATAGACTAAGGGGGCTTATTAGAAATATTCCCAAAGACGAAATTCAAAACAAGCTGGCTAAGTATAAATCTGAAATAATAGATGTGAGAAATCAGTTTGCCCATGCTTCTCTTGACTTGGAGAATAACACTTTTAAAACAAAAGATGGAAAAGAGTTTAATCAAGCACTCTGTAAAAAAATAAGAAAAGACATCAATGAACATATTTTAAATATTAATGCCTTAAGAGATAAATTGGCAACCACCATATAAACCATATACATTGCCGTGTAGCTAAAAATTGTTAAATCAAAAACTTGCTAAAATATGAGTATCTTTTGATTAGGTTACAAAAAATCCACCTTTGAAATGAAGGTGGATTTTTATTTTTTTATTTTTTACAAGTTTCTAAACATCGTCAAAATCAACGGCTATTTTTGCTGTTGTTGGATGTGCTTGACAAGCCAATACCAATCCTTCCTCTATTTCGTCATCTGTTAAAATACTGTTAGAGGTCATAATCGCGCTACCTTCTGTTACTTTACACATGCAGCTGCTGCAAACTCCTCCTTGACAAGAGTAAGGTGCATCTAAATTGTGTCGAAGAGACGCTGCCAAAATTGTGTCTTTTTGGTCCATTGTGAAAGTAGTTTCTTCATCGTCTACTAAAACAGTGATTTCAGAAACACCATCTGCAGAACTCACATCTTTTGTGTCGGCAGAGGATACAAATAGCTCAAAGTTGATGTTTTCTTTTAAGAAGCCATCCTCTTTCAAAGTTGTGCTTACTTCATTGATCATTTCTTCTGGTCCACAAAGAAAAACATCATCAAAATTTAAATGATTGAATTTTTCTCTTACGATATAATTTGTTGCTTTTTTATTGATTCTACCTTGCAGGCTTCCCGATGTTTCTTCTTGTGAAAAAGCATATTTAATATTGAAACGGGCGATAAACTTTTTTGCCAAAGCATCTAGTTCTGCTTTAAAAATTGTGCTATCCGCTGTTTTGTTTCCGTATACCAAAGTAAAAGTTGACTTTGGCTCCTGTTCTAAAACCGTTTTTATCATTGATAAAACTGGAGTAATTCCACTTCCTGCTGTAAAGGCAAGATAGTTTTTAAGCTGATCGTTTTTAGTGCTAAGTGTAAAGTTTCCTTCTGGAGGAGCAACTTCTAAAGTGTCACCAGATTGTAATGAGTTGTAAGCGTAGTTTGAAAATTTACCATTTTCAATCGCTTTTACTGCGATTTTTACATCTCCACTTTTTTCTGATGAGCATATTGAGTAAGCACGTCTTAATTCTTCTCCGTCTACAGTTGTGCGCACTGTAAGATATTGTCCTGCCGTAAAAGCAAAAACCTTTTTTAAATCCTCAGGGATATTGAAAAGAATAGAGACAGCTGAGTTTGTTTCTTTTACAATTTCTTTAATTGTTAATGTGTGAAAATGAGGCATAAGTAATGTGTAATAAAATGTGCTGCAAAAATAAGAAACTTATTAGTAGTGCTTAGAACATTTTAAAAAAAATACCTATAAATCTTTAATTAACATTTGTTAGACGTATAAGCACCATTAAATCCGTATCTTTATTTTCTGCTTGATTGTTAGGTTATGAAAGACGAAAAACAAACCTTAGAGGAATTACTAAATATAGCGCATCCAATTATTGTTGCGCCCATGTTTTTGGTATCCAATGTTGCTATGGTTAAAGCTGCCATGCAAAAAAATGTTGCTGCTTGTATTCCTGCTCTAAATTATAGAACTACTGACAAACTGAGAGCTGCGATTCAAGAATTAAAAAAAGAAAAAACGGAGAAAGGTGCTTTTGGAATTAATATTATAGTAAATAAATCGAACTTAAAATACAAAGAGCAGCTGAGTGTTTGTTGTGAGGAAGGTGTAGATTTTATTATTACTTCTTTAGGAAATCCAAAACTTATTATTGACGAGGCACATAAAAAAAGAATAAAGGTTTTTTGTGATGTTGTAAATCTTAATCATGGAATTAAAGTTGCCAACATGGGGTGCGATGCTTTGATAGCAGTGAATAATAAAGCCGGAGGACATCGTGGTGACTTTGGACCAGAGGAGTTAATTTCTCAATTGAATGCGCATTGTTCAATACCCATAATCTCAGCGGGTGGCGTAGGAAGTAAAGAAGAATTAGATAGAGTACTTTCTTATGGAGCGGTAGGTGTTTCTATAGGGAGTCCGTTTATAGCTTCGGAGGAGGCTGGGGTTTCAAAAGAGTACAAAGAGGCTTGTGTTTCTTATGGTGCCGAGGATATTGTTGTTACCCAAAAAATTTCTGGTACACCTTGTACTGTAATCAATACACCCTATGTTAAAAAAATAGGAACTAAAGAAACTTGGATAGAATGTGTGTTGAATAGAAATAAAAAACTCAAAAAATGGGTAAAGTTGCTGCGTTATTTAAAAGGGACAAATGATGTTGAAAATGCCGCTACAACGGCAACTTACAAAACGGTTTGGGTAGCAGGAACAACCATAGAATACACGACAAAAATAGAATCTGTAAAAACAATTATTGATCGGTTTATTTAAACAATCTTTTGTTGTATGTTTTGATTTTTTTTGACGGAGTATAGTATCCATTTATTTATTCGCTTGTTGCTATCTCAAACTACTTATATCAATGAGTAATATTATTTGTAGTTTTGCGTTATTAGGTTTGAGTTAAAAAATACTCCAACAGAATTCTAATTATGTAAATCTTGGTTAAAAATTATTCTTTTTTATTTATTGGACTTGCATTGCTTGTTTTTAGTTGTAGTACTAAAAAAGACACTTTTGTAAATAGAAAGTACCATGCAATGACCACCGAATACAATATTTTGTATAATGGTGAAATTGCTTTTCAGGCAGGTTTGAATGAAATCAATGAAAAATACCAAGATAATTATTGGGAAGTACTGCTAATTGAACCTTTGAATATTGATGAAGGGAAAATTGATATTCCAGATTATAAAAAGAAATCAAAAAATTCCAACAAGAATAAAAAGAAAAAAGAGGAGGATAAGAATCTAACTTCTTTTGAATTGGCTGAGGAAAAGGCTGTGAAAGCGGTTCAAAAGCATTCCATGAATATTGGTGGTAAAGAAAAAAACAGCAGGATAGATGAGGCCTATTTACTATTAGGTAAATCACGTTATTATACCAGTCGTTTTGTTCCGGCAATGGAAGCTTTTAATTATGTGATTAAAAATTATCCTGAAGCAAGTTTGATAGACGAAACAATTGTTTGGAAAGCAAAAGCTGACATAAGAATGCAAAATGAGGATGTGGCAATTGCAGATTTAGAGGAGTTTTTAAAAAAAGATCAGATCGATCAGGCGAATTTGGAAGATGCCTATATTACCATAGCAATGGCTTATACTCAGATTGACAGTACAGAAATGATCATGCGAAGTTTGCATAGCGCTGTGGACGAAAGTAAAAACCCAACAAAAAAGGCGAGAAATCTGTTTATATTAGGTCAGTTGTATCGTCAAGAAAATGATTTGAATAATTCACAAACGGCTTTTCAAGAGATTATTGATTTTAGAAAAGCTCCGTATGACTATAAAGTTCATGCAGAGATAGAAAAAGTTAAAAATTTTCAGTTGGGAGGTGTTCCTGAAGAGGCGATACCTCAGTTAGAAAAATTAATAAAAATCAGGGAGAACAGACCTTATTTAGATGAACTGTATTATCATCTTGCCTTGTTGCAAAATAAAAATGGGGACCAAGATATAGCATTGGAAAATTATCAAAATTCAGTGCATGCAAAGAATGCTAAAAATTTTCAGAAAGGATTGTCTTATGAAGCCTCCGGAGATATTTATTTTGATGACACAGATTATGCAACTGCTAGTAGCTTTTATGATAGCGTGTTGCAGGTTTCGGGAAATATAGATTCAAAAAGGATTAGAAAACTAAAAAGAAAAAAACAAGGCTTAGAGTCTGTTTTGGTCTTTGAAGAAGTGATTCGAAGAAATGATAGTATATGGAATGTACTTGCGATGGATAAAGAAGAGCAAGTGGAACATTTTACAGCGTATATAGAGAATTTAAAAAGAGAAGAGCAGGAGGCAAAAGAAAGAGCAGAATTCTTAGAGGACCTAAAAAAATATGAGGAAACGGGATTGGCCAGTGCACAAACTCCAGTAAAAGCTTCCGATAAAAATGGGGATTGGTATTTTTATAGCAGTCAGACCGTTAGTTTTGGAAGTCAGGAGTTTAAGCGTGTTTGGGGTTCGAGAAAGCTTACGGATAATTGGAGGTGGTCCGATAATACACGCTTGAGAGATGATGAATTGATTGTTGTGAGCACAGCTGCAGCAGAAGGAGGTGATGAGCTACCAGAGAAATATAAGGTAGATTATTACGTGAATCAATTGCCATCTACTCTAAATGAAATTGATAGTATTTCCAATTTAAGGAGTAGTACCTATTATCAATTGGGATTGATATATAAGGAGCAATTTAAAGAATATGAACTAGCGGCCGAAACCTTAGAGACCTTGATTGAGATCTTTCCTGAAGACAAACTTGTGTTGGGAACCAATTATCATTTATTCCGTATTTATGAAGCCATGGGAAATCAGGAAAAAGCGAATTACTATAGCGGTATAGTAGTAAGGCGTTTTCCAAATTCTGTGTTTGCGCAAATGATTTTAAACCCGGATGAGGTTATTGATAGTACCAGTGATAAAACGCCTGAAGGTAGTTACCGAGAAATATACTATACTTATAAGTCTGGAGACTATTTACAAACGATTTATGATATTTCAAAAGCGTTGCGTACCTTTGAAGGAACACCGATAGTGCCAAAACTTGAATTATTGAAAGCGTATGCCTTGGCAAAGACTAAAGGTAAAAAAGCATTTATGAACACTCTAGACTATATTGTTTTGAATTATTCTAATACAGAAGAAGGCAAAAAAGCGAAAGAGCTAATGAGTAAGTTGAAATAAAGTACCCCTTAATATGTTTAAAGAGAAAAAAATGAAAGAAAGTCCTGTTTTAGAAAGAAATGTAATCGGTAAGAAAACATCCATCGTGGGAGATATTCATTCTGAAGGTGATTTTAGAATAGATGGTTCTGTAGAAGGAAGTATTCGTGCAGACGGAAGAGTTATCATAGGAAAAGAAGGAAATGTAAAAGGTTTGATTGAGTGCACCAATGCAGATATCGAAGGTGATGTTTCTGGAAATATTTCTGTAAGCAATATGTTAACACTTAAATCTACGGCTGTAATCCATGGTGATGTAGTGATCGGTAAATTAACAGTTGAGCCAGGTGCTTCTTTTAATGCAACTTGTAGTATGAAGGGCATGATAAAAGAATTAAATAAAGATGGTTCAAAAAAATCCTCAGAAAAAACCGCTTAATAAATTTATTAGATTTACCGGAATTGGTATTCAATTAGGGGCCACCATTTATTTGGCAGCTTATTTAGGAAAAAAATTGGATGTTTATTTTGGCTTTGAAAAAATCCTGACCCTTTTGTTGGTGCTTTTTGCATTTGTGCTATCTATGTATAGTATGTTGCAACAACTCAAAAAAATGGAAGACTAAGAATCATAATGTTAAAAAAAATCGTTCTCTTTTCTGTCAGACTTGTAATTATTGCGGCTCTTATTTTTTATATTCATACCGAAACGCTGAGGTTTTTCGGGTGTCCACCTTATAAAAGCATGATAATGGAGGGGTACTATGCGAATGTTATTTTGGCAATATTTATTTTTTCAAGTTTGAGTTTTTTACAAAAAAAATTCAGTGATCAGTTAGGGTTTTTGTTTATGGCGGGAAGCCTATTAAAATTTGCTGTTTTTTTTATTTTTTTCTCCCCACAATTTAGAGAGGATGGAGATATTTCTCGATTGGAATTTTTGTCTTTCTTTGTTCCATATCTATTGTGTTTATTTTTAGAGACTTTGGGCGTGGTCAAGATTTTAAATTTTTCAAAAAAAGAAGAATAATTTTCTCGAAGAAATTGGATTAAAAATAATCTGAAAATTAATTTTTCCATTACGTTTAAAAATATATCTTTGCAGCGTTTTTAAGACACGTTTATTTATAGATTATGCGAAGAGATTTTTTAATCAAAAAGATTACGTTTTTATTGTTTTTAGTTTCGTTTATTTCGGTAGCGCAACACCACGATAATGAACATACTCAACATTCAACTAGCCATACTGAAGAAACTGAGGCTTCTTTAGGGGAAGAAATTAAAGAATTTATCAACCATCACTTATTGGATTCTCATGATTTTGGATTGTTTTCTTACGAAGATGAGCACGGAAAAGAGGTTCATGTAGGATCTCCTTTACCAGTTATTTTATACGATGCTGAGTCTGGATTAAACGTTTTTTCTTCATCAAAATTTCATCATGGAGAAACTGTTGCAGAAAACAATGGTAACTTTTTTAAATTATATCACGGTAAAATTTACAAAACAGATGCAGCAGGTACCATCACTTATGATGATCACCACCACGCAACAAATACAAAGCCAATTGACTTTTCAATCACGAAGAACGTTAGTTTTATTTTCTTAGTAGCATTGTTTATGTTTTTGGTATTCACAGGAATGGCAAAAAACTACAAAACAAGTGCATTGCCTAAAGGTTTTGGTCGTTTGTTAGAGCCATTAATCTTATATGTTAGAGATGAAATTGCGATTCCAAACATTGGGAAAAAGCATTACAGAAAATACATGAGTTATTTGTTAACCGTATTTTTCTTTATCTGGATTGTGAACTTATTAGGTCTAACTCCAGTAGGAATCAACGTAACTAATAATATTGCTGTTACTTTATCATTAGCATTGATCACATACCTTTTAACTACGTTTACAGCAAACAAAAATTACTGGGGTCACATCTTTTGGATGCCAGGAGTACCAACACCGATGAAAATTTTATTAATTCCAATCGAATTGTTAGGTACTATCATTAAGCCATTCTCATTGATGATTCGTTTGTATGCAAATATTACAGCAGGTCATATTGTATTGATGAGTATCATTGGAATGATGTTTATCTTCAAAAACTGGATTGGTAGTCCATTGTCTTTTGGATTGGCATTTGCTTTATCATTATTAGAATTATTAGTAGCAGCGCTACAAGCTTATATTTTCACTATGCTATCTGCATTGTACTTCGGTTCTGCAGTAGAAGAGCATGATGATCACTAAAAATTGAATGTTTAATAATTAAATATATATATCATGGAAGGATTAAATTACATTGGAGCAGGATTGATCGTAATCGGTGCAGCTGTTGGAATTGGAAGAATTGGTGGTTCAGCAATGGACGCTATTGCTCGTCAACCAGAAGCATCAGGAAAGATTCAAACTGCTATGTTGATTGCAGCAGCCTTAATCGAGGGTATCGGTTTCGCAGCTTTATTCGCAGCATAAGACAAAACAAACAAATAGCTACAACGGTTGGTTGTAGCTATTGTTTATCCTAAAATTAATTAAAAAACACAACACACAGGATGGAAAAATTAATAGAACAATTTTCATTAGGTTTATTTTTCTGGCAATCAGTATTATTTGTTGCATTGGTTCTTTTGTTAAAGAAATTTGCATGGAAGCCAATCTTAGAAGCAGTAAACGATAGAGAAGAAGGTATCAAAAATGCATTAGAATCTGCTGAAGAGGCTAAGAAAGAAATGCAATCTTTGAATGCTGATAACGAAAGAATATTAAAAGAAGCTAGAGCTGAAAGAGATTCTTTATTAAAAGATGCTCGTGAGATAAAAGAAAAAATTATTTCTGACGCTAAGGAGGAAGCTCAAGAACAAGCAAGTGGAATTATTGATGCTGCAAAATCTGCTATTGAAGTAGAAAAGCAAGCTGCAATTTCTCACTTAAAATCTCAAGTTGCTAACTTGTCAATTGAAATAGCTGAAAAAGTAGTTCAAAAAGAATTAGCGGCTAAAGAAGATCAACTTGCACTAGTTGACAAAATGTTAGGTGACGTTACTTTAAACTAAGATAAGATGAAAGGAACTAGAGCAGCACTTAGATATGCAAAAGCAGTATTGAATCTTGCAAAAGATTCTAAGAAAGAAACAGAAGTGAATACCTCTATGCAGTTGATCGCTAAAACTCTTTCTGAAAGCGAAGAACTTGCTCTTGTATTAAGTAGCCCAGTAATCAAAGCGGATCTTAAGATCAATGCTTTGAATGCTATCTTTTCTGAATCAGTTGATCAAATCACTTTGGGTGCGATCAAATTGTTGGGAGAGAATAAAAGATTGCCTTTGTTGGCAATGGTTGCAAAGCAGTATACAATTTTGTTTGACCATGACAAACTAATTGACGTTGCTAGAGTAACAACTGCTGTACCATTAACGGCAGCCTTAAATAAAAAAGTACTAGCTAAAATAAAAGAACTAACGGGTCACGAAGCTATTGTTGAAAATGTAGTTGACGCTGATGTTTTAGGAGGATTTATTTTACGTGTTGGAGATATACAATACGATGCAAGTATTTCAAATAATTTTAACGAATTGAAAAGACAATTTGACCACAGTCATTTTGTTGCAAAAATTTAATTATACATCAAAATAATTCAAGATGGCAGAAATTAAAGCAGCTGAAGTTTCAGCAATTTTAAAAGAACAATTGACAAATTTTGAAGCATCAGCTTCATTGAGTGAAGTTGGGACAGTTTTACAAGTTGGAGATGGTATTGCTCGTGTATACGGTTTATCTAACGTACAGTACGGAGAATTGGTTCAGTTTGAATCAGGATTAGAAGGTATTGTACTGAACTTAGAAGAAGACAATGTTGGGGTTGTACTTTTAGGTGCTTCTACTTCAGTAATCGAAGGATCTACTGTAAAACGTACGGAGCGTATCGCATCTTTAAATGTAGGTGAAGGTATTGTTGGACGTGTTGTTGATACATTAGGAAACCCAATTGATGGTAAAGGACCCATCGAAGGTGAAACTTTTGAAATGCCTTTAGAGCGTAAAGCTCCTGGTGTAATCTTTAGAGAGCCAGTAACTGAGCCTTTACAAACGGGTATCAAATCTATTGATGCAATGATTCCTGTGGGTCGTGGACAACGTGAGTTGATCATTGGTGACCGTCAAACAGGTAAATCTACAGTAGCTTTAGATACTATCTTGAATCAAAAAGAATTTTACGATACAGGAGAGCCAGTTTACTGTATTTATGTAGCAATTGGACAGAAAGCTTCGACTGTTGCAGGTATCGTTAACTTATTAGAAGAAAAAGGTGCATTAGCTTATACTACTGTAGTTGCAGCAAGTGCTTCTGAGCCAGCTCCAATGCAAGTATATGCTCCTTTTGCAGGTGCTGCAATTGGTGAGTACTTTAGAGATACGGGTAGACCAGCATTGATTATTTATGATGATTTATCTAAGCAAGCGGTAGCTTACCGTGAGGTATCTTTATTATTAAGAAGACCACCGGGACGTGAGGCTTACCCAGGGGATGTATTCTTCTTGCACTCTAGATTATTAGAGCGTGCTGCAAAAGTAATCAACAATGATGCTATTGCTCAAAAAATGAATGATGTACCACCTTCATTGGTTGGTAAAATCAAAGGTGGAGGTTCTTTAACTGCGTTGCCAATTATTGAAACGCAAGCGGGAGATGTATCTGCTTATATTCCAACAAACGTAATTTCTATTACAGATGGACAGATTTTCTTGGATGGTGATTTATTCAACTCAGGGGTTCGTCCAGCAATTAACGTTGGTATTTCTGTATCTCGTGTAGGAGGTTCTGCACAGATCAAATCGATGAAAAAAGTATCAGGTACTTTAAAATTAGATCAAGCTCAATACCGTGAGTTAGAGGCTTTCGCAAAGTTTGGTTCTGATTTAGATGCTGCGACTATGAATGTAATTTCAAAAGGTGAAAGAAACGTTGAGATCTTAAAGCAAGGTCAAAATGATCCTTATACTGTAGAAGATCAGGTTGCAATTATCTATGCAGGTTCTAAGAACTTGTTGAAAGATGTGCCTGTAAATAAAGTAAAAGAATTTGAAGCTGACTTCATTTCTTACTTAAATACAAAGCATAGAGATACTTTAGATTCTTTGAAATCTGGAAAATTAGAAAAAGCATCTTTGGATGTATTAGAAGCAGCTGCTGCTGAAATTTCAGCGAAATACGCTTCATAAATTATTAGTTGGTATAGAGTAGTTGTTCAACTACTCTATGCTGATTTGAGTCATTGTAAAGTTTAAGTGGTTCGCTACTTGACATAATCGACAAAATATTAAATAAGAAATGGCAAACTTAAAAGAAATTAGAAACAGAATTACTTCGATTGGTTCGACGATGAAAATCACGAAAGCAATGAAGATGGTTTCTGCTGCTAAATTGAAAAAAGCTCAGGATGCAATTACTGCTATGCGTCCATATTCAAATAAACTTACAGAGTTGTTGCAAAATTTAAGTGCAACTTTAGACGCTGATGCAGGTGGAGTTTATTCAGAGCAAAGAAATGTTTCTAAAGTGTTGATAGTTGTTGTAACTTCTAACAGAGGTTTATGTGGAGGTTTTAACTCTAATGTCATCAAAGAAACTAAAAAAGTTGTTGCTGAAAAGTACCAAGGAAAACAAGTTGATTTGTTATCTATTGGTAAAAAAGGAAACGATATTTTAAGTAAGGATTTTAAGGTAATTGATAATAAAAGTGAAGTTTTTGACGATTTATCGTTTGAAAATGTTGCTGCAATTGCAGAGAATCTAATGGAACTTTTTGTGGCTGGATCTTATGATAAGATTGAAGTGGTTTACAATAGCTTTAAAAATGCAGCTACTCAATTGGTACAAGTAGAGCAATTTTTGCCAATTAAGCCTGTAGAGACAGATGTAAATGTATCTGCAGATTATATTTTTGAGCCTCAAAAAGAAGAAATCATTTCTGCTTTGATTCCTAAATCTTTAAAGACTCAATTATTTAAAGCTTTGCGTGATTCTTTTGCTTCAGAGCACGGTGCTCGTATGACAGCGATGCATAAAGCAACGGATAATGCAAACGCATTGAGAGATGAATTGTTATTGACATACAATAAAGCGCGTCAAGCTGCAATTACAAATGAAATTTTAGAAATTGTTGGAGGTGCTGAAGCATTGAACGCATAATTAAACGGAGCAGAGCGAAGTTAAATTTAAAATTTCGAAGCATTGAATGCATAATTAAACGGAGCAGAGCGAAGTTAAATTTAAAATTTCGAAGCATTGAACGCATAATTAAACGGAGCAGAGCGAAGTTAAATTTAAAATTTCGAAGCATTGAACGGAGCATTTCGAAACACATAATTTTAAAAAAAGCTGTAAGGAAAATCTTACAGTTTTTTTTTGTTTAAAGTTTTTTTTACGCTTATAGCTGCCGTTTTAATTAAGGTTTATAGATATTCATTTTTTTTGAAATTTTGAGATTTTTCTTATTTTTAGTAGAACATCTAAAATCAGTTGTCTTTTAGTGTTTTGAAAAATGGTTTAACTAACCATTAAGATTCATAGAACCTTAAACTTTTAATTACGAAAAAAAATTACTGAAATAACGTGAGTTCGATTTAAGCTACAGCAATATTAGGTAAAAACTGTTGTATTTTAATAGAAGGTTTAGCATCTAGAAAAGCATAGGCATTCAATCCAGCAATTAAGTTTCCAATAAAGTTATCAAATGAACGATGTCTAGAATGTTCGATTTGATACGTATTTTTCAGCACGTCATTTACAGATTCAATAACAGCTCTTTTTCTCAGGTAAACTTTGTCCATAAACTCAAGGGCTTTCTTTTCCATATTCTTTCTTAATTTTGTTACCAAATGGATCCCATCAACAAAAAGTTTATCAAATAAATCTTTACCCCAATAGCCTTTGTCTCCATAAATTTTGCCAAATATTTTGTTATGAAAATTCTTGTTTTTTAATGGATACCTGTCATCTACATTAGCTTTAGTAATCAGAAAATCAATAATTTGTCCTTTATCGTTGCTGACTATATGTAATTTAAAACCATAGAACCAACCCAAGGACCCATAGCTCTTTTCAGCAATCCCTTTAAATACCTTATGTTGTTTTTCTCTTTTGTAATGACACACTTTTACTGCTGTTGAATCGATAAAAGAAATGCCCGAACACTTCCCTAAACCGAAAAGCTTTAGATAAACAGCTAAAGGTTGGATCACTGATTTTTGTAGTTCTACAAACCGATTATAAGAGACACAATCTGGAAAGAAATCTGTCATATGTTTACATACATAATCTAGTTAAAAGTGTTTCAAATTGCGATACAATTTTAAATGAAAAATAACCATAATAGTCATGACTTCACTTTTACTCATCTTTGATTTTCTATTGCGCCTTTTAGGTAGAGAGGTATCTGAAATACTGTGTTTTGTTAAAACAGCTTCAAATTCTTTCATAAAATCGTCAAGATTACAAAATATTTCAATTGTTTTAGTCTCAGAAATCATAAGCAGAATAATTTTAGTTTACTGAAATTCAGTACTTTAAGATACTGAATTTTCTGCTTTTTTACTACAGTAAAACTATATTCCTTACGTCGAACTCACGTTAATTAGTAGCTTAACTAACCATACCAACAAAACTAGACATTCCAACCAGTTCATCACCCTGTTCATCTTCTCTTAATATTTTAATGGCACCCTCTAGAAGTAGTGGCATATAGGTGATTTTTGATCCAATATCCATGAGTTTTTCCCCTTCTTCAAAACTTTTAAAAGTACCCGCCGAATTGATTTCTTTTAAAAGATCTTCTTCAAAAATATGTTGATAGTGTAATGTGAGTTGCTTGTCCATTTTTGTATGATTCTTATTTAAATATACTTAAATGGAAGGTTAGTTTCTTTTATAAATCAAGATAAAAATATCTTTTTTAGTATCTTTGTCTCCTAATTCATATCCCATGCTATCAAACGCTTGTAAATACGCTATTCGTTCCATTTTGTATCTGTCTTTATATTCTGATAAGACAAAAAAAATAGGGGTTAAAAAAATTGCTGATGAGTTGGAAACACCGCAGCCTTTTTTAGCAAAATTATTACAGCAATTGACCAAAAGTAAATTGGTAACATCTACGAAGGGTCCTAATGGGGGATTTTATTTAAGTGAGGCAAATCAAGAAAATTCCATCTGGGATATTGTTGAAAATATCGATGGTCCTAATAAATTTAATCAATGTTTTTTAGGCCTTTCTAAATGCGAGGATGAAAATCCTTGTCCAGTACATTATATTGCAGCCCCCTTTAAAAATAAAATTCTTGCGAACTTTAGAGATAAAACAATTTCGCAGTTTTCTTCTGAAATTATTGATACCGATAAAGTCTTGTCACTGAAGGACTATGACGCCTTAAACCAACAATAGACAATTTTTTCATCTTATTTTAAGTTTTCTTTATCCAACTTTTGATTCCATTTATCGATAGTAAAAGACGCTTCAACGTTTTATTCTAAGATACATCATGGATAACTTATACTTTTGAGGTATAGAGTTTTAAATATGTGTGTTATGAGAAATTATAGAATTTTTGCTTCGTTGATTGCCTACTTTTTTTGTGTATCACTTTACAGTCAAACGAACTTTGTTTTCAAACCATTAGAATTAAAAGATGGATTATTACTATTCGTTTTATGCGCCCTAATAGCTGTTTATAAAATAGTTCAAGCATTATTAACCAAACAATAAATAGGTTGATATTCGTTTCTTATTGCCTCCATGTCAATAATAGAAATATTAATTTAGTTTAACTACAGATAATTACCATTCGTCGACACTTCTTGTCGTTTAATCTAAAATAATAATATAATTATTATATTATTATTTTATTTATATTATATAAATGAATAACATGGAATACAAGAAATTAAAAATACTCCTTATAGAAGATGATGCCATTGAAGTAATGAAATTAAATCGAACGATTGCTTCCAAAGGATTGGATCATACTTTCGTAGAAGCAAACAATGGCGAAGAGGCCTTGGAAATTTTACGAAAAAAAGATGCGTTACCCGATATTATTTTATTAGATTTAAATATGCCTAAAATGAATGGTATCGAATTTTTGTCAATTTTAAAGGCAGATGATGTTTTAAAATATCTACCAACTGTAGTATTATCTACCTCTAGCAACGATAAAGATATTATGGAGTGTTACAGAATAGGAATTGCAGGTTATATAATAAAACCTCTGAAATATGAAGATTATGTTTCTAAGATTGTTAAGCTTTTGGCATATTGGAGTATGAATGAGCTAATAAAAAAATAATATGAAAGGAATTGTTTTTACGGAGTTTTTAGATTTAGTTGAAGTAAAATTTGGATTGGAAATGGTGGATACCATCATTGAGCAATCTAATTTAGACTCTGGAGGTGTTTATACTTCCATAGGTACCTATAGCTTTTCAGAAATGTTAAGCTTGTTGCAAAATTTAAGTGCTAATACCTCTATCTCGATAGATAATCTTTTGCTCGTATATGCCGAGCATTTTTTTTCTATAATAGAAAAAAATTATCCAGGCATGTTGGCAATGTATAAAGATCCTATTGAAATGTTATCTTCAATAGAACATCATATACATGTGGAAGTAAAAAAAATATACCATGATGCTGAGTTACCAACTTTTGACGTTTTGGAAAAAACAGACACTAAATTGGTGATGCTATATAAGTCCAGTAGGGCCATACATCATTTTGGATTGGGTTTGATGAATAAAACCTTTGAACATTTCAATTCTAAAGCAGAAATTAACTTAGAAAAAATTAATAAAGATGGTACTGAAGTGAAATTTACGATTCACAAAAACTAACATCTTCATGGAAGATAAAAAAATTGCAATACTTGAAAGAGCGCTTGCTCGAGAAAAGTCTGCAAGAAAGCAGGCAGAGAAAATCTTGGAGGAAAAGTCTGCCAATCTCTATGAATTAACCCAAGTATTGTCCAAATCTAATGCTGAATTAGAAGGGACAATAAGCGAAAAAAACTCACAACTTAAAGGAATTTTTGAGAATATAGTTGATGCCTATGTGGTGATGGATCTCCAAGGTTTTGTCATTAAAATGAATCAAGCAGCCGTTGAAATGTTGGGGTATGACTTAACTAAAGAAAAAATCAATCTATTTAAGTTAGTCCATCCTGATGATAAAGGAAAAACAGCAGAGGGATTTATTCAATTGTCTAAGAAAGGAGTTTTAACAAACTTTCAAATTAAAATTCTAACCAAAAAAGGCAAAAGTAAATTTGTCCAAATAAATTCAAGTATTGTTTTCGATAGCAAAAATATTCCAATTGCGGCTCAAGGAATCGTAAGAGATATCACAAAAGAAAAAGAAGACCAGGAATTATTAAAAGCCTCAGAGAATCGATTGTCAACGTTGATTTTGAATTTAGATACCGGAGTTTTATTAGTAGATGAAAAAAATCAAATAGTTATTTCAAATAATAAAATTGGTGAATTTTTTTCATGCATGGACGAGCTTGAATACATGAAGGGTCAAACCAATTTAGAATTTTCCAATACTCAAAAGTATTTATTTGAGGATTCAAACTTATATGTTTCAAGGGTAAAAGAGCTGATGGCCAATAACGAATTCATTCATGGCGATGTTCTAAAAATGAAAAACGGAAGAATTTTAGAAAGAGATTTTATACCTATTATTGAAAATGAGGAATATAAAGGCCATTTATGGAGTTACAGAGACGTTACCTTAATACGACGTTATAATCAAAATATAGAAGCCGAAAGGTTAAAGTATAGCAGTATCATTGCTAACATGAACCTTGGTTTGTTGGAGGTAGATAGAGAAGACAAAATTTTGATGGCAAATCAAAGTTTCATAAAAATGTCTGGTTACGATGAAAAAGAATTAATTGGAGCCGTGGCAAGTAATATTTTCACTGAAGGGAATGTTAAAAAAGAGGTGCTAAAAGAAACTCAAGATAGACTTGTAGGAAACTCAAATTCTTATGAGCTACTTGTAAAAATAAAAAATAATTCCCGCAGAAATTGGTTAATTAGTGGTGCCCCTCAATACAATATAAATGGAGAAATTGTTGGCTCTATTGGTATTCATTTGGATATTACAAGGTTTAGAAATTTAGAAAAGCAAAAAGCCGATTTATTAGGAAGATTAGAAAAAAGTAATACTGAACTAGAGGAATATGCCCATATTGTATCTCATGATTTAAAATCTCCCTTGCGAAGTTTAAATGCTTTATTTACTTGGTTAAAAGAAGATAATGAAGGAAAGTTTGACGATACGAGTTTAAAGAATTTTGATCTTATCCAGAATACCTTGGAAAAAATGGAAAAATTAATTTCGGATATTTTAGAGTATTCTAGTATAACTTCTGGGAACGAAAAAATGGAGGAAGTGGATTTGAATGAGGTCGTTTTAGGCTTGCCTCATATTTTGTTTATCCCAGAACATATTGAACTAAAAATTCAAAATAATTTACCTATTTTAAAAGGTGATGAAACCAAATTTCAGCAATTATTTTTAAATATTATTAGCAACGCTGTTAAGTATATAGACAAATCAAAAGGTCTTATTGAAGTAGATGTATTGGAATTTGCTTCCTATTATCAATTTTCTATCAAAGACAATGGAATTGGGATAGCAAAAAAAGATTTTGATAAAATTTTTAAAATCTTTCAAGCACTGACTGAGAATAAAGAGTCCTCAGGAATTGGATTGTCAATAGTGAAAAAAATAATTAATTTATATCAAGGAGAAATATGGTTACAAAGTGAGCTTGGTAAAGGAACCACTTTTTATTTTACAATTTTAAAACAAAAGCTATGAAAACTGTACAATTAAGAAAAAGACCAGAAGGTAAATGGGAATATTTATCCGAAAAACAAGAGTTAGTCAATCCACTTGTTCTTGTATTTGGGAATAAATTTTTATTAGAAGATACTTCTATCTATGAAAACATGAAGGACTTGTTTCCTGGTGGTCATTTTGTATTTGGTTCTTCTTCGGGGGATATCACAAAAGAATCTGTAGAAAACGATGGACTTGTGGTGACAGCGATTGAGTTTGAAAAAACAAAATTTGAAATTAAAACGAGTAATGTTTTAAATTCTGATTTAGATAGTTTTAAAACAGGTAAGGATTTGCTGGATAGTTTTGATAAAGAGGGTTTGAAATATATGTTTGTGGTTTCAGAAGGAAGTTTTATCAATGGAAGTGATTTAACTCAAGGCATGAACTCTTCTATGGAGGATAGTATTTTAATCACAGGTGGACTTTGCGGAGATGATGCAAGATTTGAATCAACCGTGGCATCTTACAATGAAAACCCAAAACAAGGAGAGATTGTAGCCATTGGATTTTATGGTGAAGAATTGGAAGTTACCTTTTCTATTTATGGAGGGTGGACTCCTTTTGGGCCGGAAAGAACGGTTACAAAAAGTAAGGGAAATATATTATATGAGTTAGATAATATGCCAGCCTTAGATTTGTATAAAAAATATTTAGGTGAAAAATCAAAAGATCTTCCGAGTGCAGCATTATTGTATCCATTGAATGTGAAATCTATCAATGAAAAGCAATCCATAGTCCGTACTATTTTAAATATCAATGAAGAGGACAATGCAATGATATTGGCTGGGAATATTGCAGAAAATGCCAAAGTTCAATTGATGATGACCAATGTAGATAATATAGCAAATGCTTCTGAAAGAGCTGCTATCCAAGCGAAAGAATTAAGAGAAACAAAAGCCCAACTAGCAATACTTGTGAGTTGTATTGGAAGAAAACTTGTGCTGGATCAAAGAGTAGAAGAAGAAGTTGAAGAAGTAGTAGAAGTGGTGGATGAAGATACCACTGTTTGTGGGTTTTATTCCTATGGTGAGATCGCACCTTTTCATGGAGAAACTTCGTGCCGATTGCACAATCAAACAATGACAATAACATTAATAAGTGAATAATGAATTCATTGCTAGCAAGACAAATTAGGAAAAATTTAAATGACGAACTATTGGCCATTCCAGAAGTGGCTCGTTTTTTGGAATCCATAAATTTATCTTATAATAATTTTGATGATCAGCATTCAATGCTCCAAAGGGCAATGTCTATAAGCTCTGAAGAGTTATTTTCTGCCAATCAAAAATTGATTGAGGAAACAAAATCTCAAAAAAAAGTTATTGATAGATTGAATGAAATAAGCACTGCTTTGAGTATTCATGCTATGGATGAAACCGATAAAATAGATGAAGAATCTTCAATAAAGGTTGGAGATAAATTATTTGATTATATAGAGAGTCAAACTAAAAAAATCCTTCAAATGAATTCCCAAAGGGATATTTTATTGAACAATTTGGAGCATCAAAATAATGAGCTCAGCGAATATGCTCATATGGTTTCTCATGATTTAAAATCTCCTCTACGAAGTATCAATACCTTGACCACTTGGCTTTTTTAGGATTTTAAAGAAAAATTAGGGAAAGAAGGAGAACATACCGTTAACCTAATATTAGAGAATGTTGAAAAAATGGATTTACTTATCAAGGGAATTTTAGAATATTCTGTTATTGGTAAGGTTCAGCTAGAAAAATATGATGTGGATATAAAAAAAACGCTTGATACGATAATACGAAGCGTGTATGTGCCTGACCATCTGGAAGTGAAGTTATTAGATGATTATCCAGTTGTACAAGGGGATAAATTTAGAATGCAGCAATTATTTCAAAACCTTATTGTCAATGCGATCAAATATAACGATAAAGAAAAAGGAGAAGTTTTTATTGGATGTAAAGAAGTTCAAGGTTATTGGGAGTTTCAAGTAAAAGATAATGGAAAGGGAATTGATGAAAAATATTTTGATAAAATATTTCAAACATTTCAAAAGTTAGAAAACACTCACAACTCTTCGGGTATTGGACTGTCAATTGTAAAAAAAATTATTGAACTCTACGAAGGTCGTATTTGGCTTGAGTCAAAAATGGATGAAGGAACAACGTTTTATTTTACCATTAAAAAGTAACTATGGAACAACCAAATTTAAATTATATACAAACCTTATCAGGTGGAGATCTTGATTTTGAAAAAAAAATTATAGAAATAGTAAAACAAGAATTTCCTGAAGAAAAGAGTGTATATGAAAATTGTATCACTGCGGAAAATTTTAAGGAAACGGCAGAGATTGTTCATAAAATTAAACATAAAATGAGCATTTTAGGATTGGAAAAAAGTCACAAAATTGCTGCTGATTTTGAACAAAACTTATTAAATGAAAACAAAGTCTTTAAAGAAGAATTTGAAAAAGTTTTAGTAGTCATGACTGACTTTATCAATCAGTTTTAATTAAGAAAGATGTTGTATCGCTAAAGATCAATTAGACTAGAATTAATGAAGAGACTTAATTTATTATAGAATAGTACGTAAAAAATATTGGTACTTGACTTTTGAATCTCACAAAGAGTATAAGAATTTTTCTTTTACTTTTTGTGAGGTTTTTTCGTTTAATAAGAAGGGGTGTCATGATTTTTTTTAAATATTCTAGATGTTAGTAAATAAAAGCGTTAAGTGCTTTATTTACTGGGGTTTCATTCGGTTTTATGATGTGGTTGTTGGCTGTTCTTTAAAAACGCTTAAACAATAATAATAATCCATTCAACGACACTTAATATCTACCTGTCGAAATATCAAGTTTTTAGAAGTGATGTAGAAGTATGTTTGCTGTATAAAACTTATATATTATGAAAATTACAATTATTGGAAGTGGATATGTTGGACTTGTTTCCGGAGCTTGTTTTTCTGAAGTAGGAATAGAAGTCGTTTGTGTAGATGTTGATAAAGAAAAAATCGACAATCTAAAGAATGGAATTATTCCTATTTATGAACCAGGTTTAGATGTAATGATTTGTAGAAATTTGGAAAAGAAAAGATTGTCTTTTACTACAGATGTAGCTTCTGCAATTAATGACTCTGAAGCTGTCTTTATCTCTGTAGGAACTCCACCTGATGAAGATGGTAGCGCTGATTTAAAATATGTTTTGGCAGTTGCCCGTGAATGTGGAAAGCACATGAATGATTACAAGTTAGTGGTCACAAAAAGTACGGTTCCAGTTGGGGCATCTCAAAAGGTTAAAAATGCAATTCAGGAAGAATTAGATAAACGAAATTCGAATCTTGAATTTGACGTAGCTTCAAATCCAGAATTTCTTAAAGAAGGGGCAGCTATTGATGATTTTTTAAAACCAGATAGAATTGTTGTAGGTACTGAAAATTCTAGAGCAGATGAGTTACTAAACAAATTGTATAAGCCTTTTACTTTAAATGGTCATCCAATTATTTTTATGGATATCGTTTCAGCTGAAATGACAAAATATGCAGCAAACTCAATGCTGGCAACAAAAATTAGTTTTATCAATGATATCGCAAACCTTTGTGAAATTGTTGGAGCTGATATCAATCATGTAAGGAAAGGAATTAGTTCTGATTCGAGAATAGGGAATAAGTTTTTATATCCTGGTATTGGTTATGGAGGATCTTGTTTTCCAAAAGATGTGCAGGCTTTAATAAGAACAGGAGGTGAAAACAACTATGATTTAAAAGTATTAAAAGCTGTGGAAGCAGTAAACAAAAATCAAAAATCTATTTTGTTTGATAAAATCTTAAATTATTTCGAAGGAGACTTAAATAACAAAACGGTTGCCTTATGGGGACTATCTTTTAAGCCTGAAACAGATGACATGCGCGAAGCACCTTCTTTAGAAATTGTGAAACGTTTATTAGAAGCCGGAGCAAAGGTAAAAGCATATGATCCAGTTTCAATGGAAGAAGCAAAACACCATTTTGGAGATAACATTAGCTATTCTGAGGATCAATATGAAGCCTTGATAGATGCCGATTGTTTAGCAGTATTAACCGAATGGTCAGAATTTAGACTGCCAAACTTTAAAGTAGTATCTAAATTATTAAATACGCTTGCACTCTTTGATGGAAGAAATATTTATGATAAATCAGAAATGGATACCTATGGTTTTGATTATTTCTGTATAGGGGTAAAGACTTCAAAACAGACTTTAAAGTCAAACTTAAATATTGCTAGTTAAACAATTTACTATACCCGTTGTGCATTTAGGTTATATTAATTTTAAGATTATTAATATTTCGTTCAAAATGAAATTTATTAATAAATTGTATGATAGTCATTGCGGTAATTTTAGCCAGTATTCTAGTTTTAAAACCGTC
>Ga0209223_10000472_pt1 | contig 46436 bp, 45 predicted proteins | sample COG_06_FD_184750 | JGI IMG/M metagenome (GOLD analysis project Ga0209223, IMG submission 184750) | Pelagic Microbial community sample from North Sea - COGITO 998_met_06 (SPAdes) (version 2) | ecosystem: Environmental > Aquatic > Marine > Neritic zone/Coastal water | place: Helgoland, sampling... | reverse complement strand
GGTGTTACTGATGCCAGTACGCTCGCCAGTATTAATACAATGCTTGCAGATTATCAAGGGGCTGATAATACCATTTCTGGTCTGATTACAGCTCTGACTACTCGTGTGGCTACACTTGAGGGCATTGTCGCATCTCTCACTGCTTAATCATATAATAATCAAACGTTCTCTTTGGATAATATAAAACTTATCACCCATCGATCGATAAGAATAAGGTTTTCTCGATACAGGCGAACAACTAGTGGTCGATCTTGTTATGCCGACCAATAATTGCGCTATGATACGATAAAACAACACATTGTTTTCACCCTTCGGGCGGCATTGATTCATCAATAAATTGTATTTATTACCACACGCTAAAAAAGCATCCCCTTCGGGGGATCTTTGTTTTTGCCATCCCCCTTCGGGGGCGATATTTGATTCAATAAATAAAATAGAATCTCTCGAATCTCAAAAGTCATGAAGCGCTCAAGCCAAACACTGCTGAGCTTCCTGGTGCCGAAGAAGCCGCTAGCAGACGAGCCGACGGTTGCTCCAGACGCAGCAGCAGCTCCAGTGGCTATTCCGCCAGTGCCTGATCTCAACATCACGTTTTCGACCGTGCTTCAAGACCTTGTTGGCCGCTCACGACGCCGGCTGAAAGTGGGCCGCCCGTGGCTGCTATCTCTGCGCGCGCTTATCATAACATAATTCATTATTTTATTTGCTTTATTAATAAATCCTCGTTTTTATCTTCTTTCTTGTTTCGCAGACTACTGTACATTTAAAAAAATAAAAAAATGACTGGTTTCATAATCCAAGACCCAGATGTCCCTTGTGGCTACTTTTTTGTTAATCAAAATACGGTAATATATACTGTTGCAGCAACAGCGCAGGTTGTGAAGAACGATCCTACAGTTATGCCTTCCGAGGACTTGGATTTTTGGTGTGTGATGGACACGCAAGGCGTCGATAATGTACGAGGTTCTGCCCTGACTATTCTTATGTATAATCTTAAGAAATATGGGCAGTTGATGGCGAAGCTGAAACATCCACATGCAAAACACGGCATGTGGCTCGACTTTGTGGCGTCTCCTGCTGCAGTCGGCGATGCTTTACGGCGTGGTATGTCTTATTTGAAAATGCCGGCGTTCAATCTCCATCATATCGACGTTCATGCTTACATTCTTGCATTGAGAGACACTACTGTATGGTTTCCGCATTTGTTAAGTAATCCTTTCGATGAACTGTTCGCGATGCTGGCGCAGTGGTCCGATACCGCCTTCACGCACAATTTAACCAATATGCGTCTCTTATGTTTCCTGCTATTACCTAAAGGTGCGGTCGACAGACTAGACATCACATACAGCTTCAGCCCGGTCCCGACCAATAGGTTAATTGGCGCGTTCAAAGCTGTGCCACATGAAATGCTCAAGAAAATTGTCCTACTGCTGTGGGCACGGCTTGATCATAAATACCTCCGGCCAATTCATTGTACGCTGCTCGCTGCATGTCTGTCTCTGTTGCGCGCACGTGATAGAACATCCAATTTATCGGCGATTGTGCCGACCAAGAAATGGAATTTATACGTCGACATCTTACTTGATAGCATCAAAGACTTCATGCCTGATACTGCGGATCAACAACTGCTATTGCACAATAGCATCATCCCTAATCCAAAATACCCCAGATCAAAATACTCCCGCCTGCTCGCGAAGTTCAAACGGATCGAAGCAGCTTCTGTCGATCCCGACTGCGCAGCGTCGGCACTGACGGAGTGCGGTAGGTGCCACAATACAACCAATGTATTGTCGTCTAAAGAGCGCTGTGCAGCTATATGTAAGTCTACTAAAGCTCAATGTAAACGCCCGGTTTTCAATCAGACAATTTTCTGTCAATATCATGACAACATAGGAAGGCTAACACCCAACGAGCTAATATCTAGTGACTCGAGATTTATCCCAGATCTGCCTGACATGACACCGGAAATTTATCATGCGCCACCTGATGATACGGCGCGACGACATCCTCTAACTCTTCGGCCCATTAATAAGGAAATGCAAGATCTTACAGCTCAATGCCCAACAGATAAACTCATGGTGCCAGTATACCGTGTTTCTGGCCTGTACCACAACGCAGGGTCATCGTTCGTCACGAAACCACGGTTCTGCGGCCGCTTCTATTTCTACGAGCCCTCATCGGATGTCATGCTCGTCCTGCGTAACTTTAGGGTGTTCGCATCTAAGGTGCATGCGTTTGTGGTACTATACAGCGAGTTGATGGCGACGGCAGAGCCACGCATGAACCGACAGTATATGGACGATGACGACGATTATTACACTGTCACAGAGTTTGTAGATCATAAACTCAACGTGCCGGCAGAGTACGCCGCCACACGCGAGCAGGTCAATCTGGCGACCGATCATTTTATACGCAGACGTGTGCATCCCGACATCATCCAGCTGATGCTGGAGTTCGTACCCATTTCAAGACTGGTGGCGAATAATACTGCCCGAGGTACAAGAAAAATACTGCGGGATTATTTTGCAAAAATTGTAACAAATGAGAAAGATCAGCACCACATGATCTCAACCTTCTTCCCTACAGTCAATAATAACCATGCCAGTATCCAAGTAGGGCAGCTGGACTCGCTGGACCAGCCGCTGTGTCATTTATCGCGAAAGTTAGGAATTGACTGCTTGATTTTGCAACACGAAGTTGGGTCTCACGATGCCGTCACCGAAATCCTAGATACGTCTGCCAGCCCCATGGATAATATTTGTATAGCAGCGCGTCCGGAACCAAAGAAGAAGGCACCACCGCAAAAGTTTCCCAAGGTATGGCTTGCAGACACGTTATATACGCGTAAATCAGGTGCTAATATGGCTTCGCCTATCACTGATTTCATCATCAATCATGATGACGGGACGGTCGAGTTCTAACTCCTGAAGTCGACGTTGTCGTTGGCATCTCACCGTCGTCGTCTGTTGATATCAAGGTAGCGTTCGCATCCTTTCTAGATGCTGATGGTAGGCGTATACGAAGAGTGTATACGAGCCCTGTCGCCTTGATAGCTGAGAGTGCTGGTGGACCGTGGACCACAACTGTTGTGGGTACACAAACAGAAATAGCGACAACTCAACTGCCCTCCAATGAGTGTGCGCTAGCTAGATATAGTGCATCTAGTCCGACCATATTGGTAGAGACCTTTGGAAACGATGATAGACATCATCTTAGATACATCCAAGTCTAGAGATGATTCATAAGTCGTGATTCACGTTCTTCTTCGATATATGTTTATTAAAGATTACAAATTACACTTGGAATTTCATTCATTCTTCAAAGGTATATTGAAATGCCAGGATGAAGAAGCGATACGTCCAGCCTCAACATTGTGCGGAGAAGCGGAAAAGACAGCAAAGACTATGGGCTTCCCAAGATTGTCTCAAGGTGGCTCAAGGTGTTACTGACTTCTGTGTAGGTCACGGCGGGGGCCCTCGCTGTACACGGTATTGTGGGCAACAGTGTAGGCAAGGCTGGTGATCTTTGTGCTACTTGTAGACCGAGTACCGGCTTGAGCCGGAAAAAGGCCGAGCACCGAGACGCGTCGGACATCTTGTATGAGGTAAATGCCTTCAATGCAGCACGTGTTATTGATATCGATACGCTAACGAGCGATCTTGCAACCGAAGCAGTAACCGCTCGTTCTGCCGAACTGGGCAATGCTGATGGAATTGCGGCTCAGAATCTGCCTATGCTTGCCACTGTCGACGCAGAACCTGTTAGGGCTCAAGCTGCAGAAGTGGCCAATGCCGATGCTATTTCAGCATTAGGTGGTACTGATGCCAGTACGCTCGCCAGTATTAATACAATGCTTGCAGATTATCAAGGGCTGATAATACCATTTCTGGTCTGATTACAGCTCTGACTACTCATGTGGCTACACTTGAGGGCATTGTCGCATCTCTCACTGCTTAATCGTACAATATTCAAACGTTTTCTTTAGATATTCTCAATATTATCACCCCATCGATACGAATAATGATTCATAATACTTTCTGATGTAGTAGATATACTCTATACTGGATTAATTACCTGTTGCCATTGCTGCACTAATAAATGTCTTAGATTGTTTATATTCATTTGGAGTTTGTTGATATTTGCTGTTTGTATATCGGATTCTGTTTGGACTTGATTCATTAAGGAGTCAACGTATAATTTAGTTGCAGCATCTGTATTGTTCATGGGCTCACTTAGCTCAGTCACTTTATTAACATATAATGTTTTAAATATAGTATTTGATGCGCCTATATCATTGGTATTAGCTAAATTTGTTAAAATATGACCACTTACTACTGTCGAACCATCCGTGATTGCAGTAATATTTTGCATATTCTGCTGAATAACTGGGATATGGTTAGTGTTTGTAGTGATTTCTGCTTGTAAGTCATTGATATTCTGCAATGGTGCCCATCTTAGTGTAGTATTGTCTGGACCAAGCATCATTACATTACCAGGATCACCACTGATATTAGGTAGCGAATACAATATGTTATCATTCTTTTGGACTACAACGCTCTCGGTATGTAATTCTTTAATATGTGCATCATCTTCCACGATCATTGTATCATGATCAGAACATCTATTATTATTGATCAAAATCAATATTAGTGATATAATAGATATAGTACCAAAAATACCAATTGCAATGGATAAAGCAATCATACTTGACCTTTTCATGGTGGTTTCTTTATATATATATATATATATATATATAGATATATATAAATATATATTATAAGACATGTCGACGGGATAAAAACCCCATTACACTGTTTGATAAATAATCGAAATAGTATGTCTGTCGGCGCAGTATGTGAAAGTAATTCAACACAACGAATTTAATATTTATATATAATACATTATATATTAATAATTACAAAATTTCGTCTATAATAAATTTGAACTTGAATTAAATTGATTTATCTATCTATTTATTTTTTTTTGCTTTATCCGCCTGTACCTTCTGATAAATTTTGTAGCCGGCAAATCCCAACAGGGCGACGCCAGCTACAGCTCCTATGATGATTAATATTGTTTTTACTGCACTTCCAAGTCCGGCGCCTAACGGATCTGTGAGTGATTTTGCGATAGATGTCATAGCTCCGATCAAGTTTTTGGCGGTTTCAGTCAAACTGTTGGTTAGTGAAAGTAAAAAAGAATCCAAACTGTTCTTTCCCCCAAGAGTCCAAACCGAAAGGACCGTTGCACTAACAAGTACATATTTTGCGAACTTACTATTCAACGCATCTATAATACGTGAAGATTTCGATGTTTCGGTAATCTCTGCAGCTGTGGCTGTCGGACCTAGTTCGGCAGCCGTATTTAAAGTAATGGTGATATTGTTCGGGGTAGTAGGCACAGGACTATCGACTATTCCACCGATGTCCGCACTGGTGGTATCTGTGTCTCCTCCAGCTGCAAGCGCGTCGTCAACTTTGGCCTCTGTCGCATTTATGAGTTGCTTATTTCCACTTGCATCTAGCGATCCAACTATTCCTGTCTCACTTTCTATAAAGGTCGGTGAGAGTGCAGTGGCATCTGCCCCAAACCCTTCGGCGAATAATGGAAGTTCTGCTGACCTAGCAATTGCATTTGCACTTGCTTCAGTCTCGGCCGCAATAGCCACCCCGGATTCCGCTGTGCCTGGATTAGCACCCAATTCTATGAGTTCTTGTATGATAGGTTCGGCCATCTCTGTCGATTTTATTTCTTATCATATGAAATATGGTCATAGAAAACAATATATTATCATGATGGTTGATATTCCATTGTAAATTTCATGTCGATTTTCGAGAATACAGTGTCTGTAGTTTTATTTTTGCCCATATTGTACATTCCATGTAAAGCAAAATTGGCAATCAACATGTCTACGATAATAACATCGTCATGTTGATCACTGAAAACACATCTAAGCAAATCATCAATATATCTAACATCAGTTACGCTCGTAATTTGCAGCGGTAACGGAATCACTAGAGTGTTGTCATGTACACGGCCTGCCTCCGGCTCGTAGACTATAGTATACATATTCGACTCTGTAAAAATTAATATGATATGTTGTGGTCTGCTTAAATAATAGATATGCTTTATAGCCTGAATATGGGTATCGACAGTAGAAAGTAAAAGGATTTTTTCACCAAAATTGATGATACCATAGATAGATAACTTATGCTGGTGCGACACTATGACGATATTATCGTTTATGGTTGTATGCTGTGGTGGCTCTGTACAAATATAGAAGAATTTGCATGATTCACCTATCTGGGTTGTGATTATAGTTCCCCTGGTGCTTTGAACGATACTAGTCAGCATTTTGGCGATGGTATTGTAATAAAAATCTAGAATCTTCAGCTCTGTGCCAGGTTCATCCCTAATATTAACCGCATATCCGGTTACATGGTCTATCCTGTCATCATATTTCCTCAACTCATTTAGCGACCGTTTATCGAACTCGTTGAGTATAGTACTGTTCGACATCACAAGTTCCACTACGTCATGTTTCCCCACATGGTAGAGTGTCATTTCAGGCGATCTGAGCTCAAGGTCCTCGTGCGCTCGGATCTGATTTGTTCGATATTTTAACACAAAAGCATCTCGCGTAACCATTTTACAGTTTGGATATGGTTGAGGTATTTTGAGTATATTATTACAAACTTGGTGGTTGACAGCAGCAGGTAAAAGAATGATTAAAAAACTGTTGTTAATTGTATTTTTTCTAATAACGTTTTTCACGCCTGACAGTTCCGACATTTTTAGATTTATATCCTGTATTTTAATTATATCATTTCCTTCTAATTTAATCAGTAATGGTCGAAACAAAAACATCTCTATTTCCAGCGAATCCTTTTCGCCTCCCATCACAGTCATAGGGAGGCTACAAGACGGTTCGAGCGATAAGGGTGATTCAGGCGTAGCATATTTTACAATACATAAGACGATTAGTAGACATAATATTATAAAACATATAGTCACTATCATTATTTGCCACATGTGTTTGTTATTTTATAATATGTCTAAAGATATAAAATGGATACTATATTATTCGTAGTAGAATTGAGTCTATCAGCAACATTAATTGTATGTGCCTGTTATCATCTGGGTAAAACTGCGTGCGAAGTAATAATAGATAGATAGAGTATATGATTCTGACAATATATATGACAAAGAAGAAGTAACTCCAGTGAGTTCATTAGATACCAAAATAAAAATGCAACTGATGATTAACGCTGTTCAGATCGACGACATAATCCTTAAAAATAGTGATAAGAAAAGCACACTCTATTTAATATCACACGACCATAAAGATGTCGCCACGCCAAAAAGTGTACCAATACACACCTCCAATATAGTGGCCAACATACTAGCACGAGACAACATAATTGGGACATTTATATATTCGGAATTACCCAGAACATATGTAATTCATAATATCACAGTGTACGTTTTTGCTACCGAGCACAGTTACGGGTCAGTGGGGTACTTCGTTCCTCGTGTAGGTGTTCTATTTATGGGAGATGGCAGGATCACGTCGCGTGTGATGTCATGTATTACTGAAATACGTGATCAGGTGAGAATATGTTACATTGATACCTTGTTTGACGAACATGACTTCATGTCAATAGAATCTTCGCTAGGGCTCTTGCGCACTCTGATCGAGGCATGCCGTACTCACGAGGTATGTGTAGAGGTATCGCACTCGTCCGTACTAAAATATTTATCTGCAGAATATCTCTGCCGTAGTCACGATGTACCGAAACTGGAACTCTATAAGAGCATGTCCACGATACCTAAGCCAACAACGACGGTCAGTGTGGCGAGGAAGTGCGACGCAGATGCACTGACTATTCGATTGTGTGCACGTATATTCTTTTTGGAACAGAGCGGACCGGTCGTGCTTACCAGTACAGGATTTCGAGTCTTCATAGCATTCCACGCCAGCCGTTCTGAGAACGACCGTCTCCGACAATATCTTGAACCGACAGTCGAATTTAGGCCTGTGGACCATAGCAAGAAGTTATTTTTACTTTGAATAAATAGATTTATTTGCATTAGAAATGTACAATTAAATAAAACATGGCTACCGTGCTCAGCCCAGAGATCCTTATGAAGGGCGGTAATATTATGTCACAGGCTCCCTGTTGTAGTAAAGGTCATGCTGCCACATTTCCTCGGATTATTCATCAAACATACAAGACAGAGATCATACCAGAACACTGGCAGGCGTCCCAAGACACGTGGAAGTCGAAACATGCGGGATTTCAATATGTATTCTGGACAGACTCGGATATTTTAGTATTAGTCACTAAGTTTTATCCCCAATATCTTGAAATATACAATAACCTAAAATATAATATCATGCGCGTAGACTTCGCACGGGCCCTGATATTGTTCAAGTTCGGCGGTATTTACTCTGACCTCGATGTAGTACCTTCTGTCAGTTTTGTGGAGTATATGCAGTTTGTCGAAAAATCTTATCCTCATACCAATACCATGTTAGCCGAAGGACCTTCTCCGATGCTAGAGTTCTTCCTGACCAACTTTATATTAGTATCCAAACCAGGAGCCAGAGACTTTTGGCCGCATTATATAGAGCACGTGGTGACTAATGACAACTCGCTCGTGCCATGGTATCTTCGAGCCCTACAGACATCGAAACATTACTATGTAATGACAAAAACAGGACCTACTGCCGTTTCGATAGTACACAAGCACCTGGCACAGAAAAATCTGACGAATAACATCCATATAATACCTTCGACATTTGTTGGTGGTGGAAAAGTATACAATAAATCTGGAAGTGTGGATGCAGACGCGTTGTTTGGGCATGTGGAAGGCTCCAGTTGGACGGGGAATTCATCGGAATCTTGCGGTGTAGCCATGCAGCTATATGATAGTCGAGAAACATTCCTGATATGTGCACTAGTATTATTCATGTTATTGTTTATCACCTTTACTATATTATACATCAAAAAAAAGTAACGTTTATATCATTCGAATTTGACCTAACAAAATCTTACGGTAAGCATTGGACATGGACACCGAATACATCACTCTATCTCTCATTGTTGTCCATTTCATAGTGGGGTTAGTTGAAAATAATTCTATCAACTTTTCTGTCTCCAATATGTCCATTCTGATCTCGTCTTCGCGTTCTACAAAGTATGAATCACGTCGCGCAGCACTCTCCGCATCAGTGAGCATAGGTAGTGGCTCCAGAATGCGTTCCGACTCTGGTTCGACTGTGATATTATATACCTTGACCGGCTCAGTAGTACCTTCCGCGACTGGATCTATATTCGCCAATGTAATAGCGTCGCCTAGATCTTCATATTTAAACCATGTCTCTGAACTGTGATTTATCATACGATTAAAAGCGATTTTACGGGAAGGTAGTAAAACACCATTAAGGACGACATATTCAGCGCCCCCAGCTTTCACCCACCCCCCAGCTTTGTTTTTTTTAAATTCACTTTTTATAGTGTATTCCAATTGATGTATACCATGGCGCAGGAAACATTTGTGACCCGCTGTTCCAGGAATTCTGATTTTGATCATGCCTCTAGTATCTGGCGGTACTAAATCTCTTGTTGAAAAGTCTATACCGTCTTGACATATGTTGTCGTACATCATGATTTATTATTTAGATATGACTAGCATACAAAAAATATTTAGAAATCCGGTTTTGGTTTTTTCTTTGGTGATGATTTAAAAGGTACTGCCTTTCCCCCAAGATGATGTAAACCGCTAACATTCATGAGCCTGTTGTTATGGTCTTTTAGCTTCTGCTTTTCCTGCACAAGCCTCTCTTTCGTCAGATGTACTGCCGTCTTGCTCCGTTTTTTACTAGCTTTTTCACGCGACTGTTTATAGAGACGTTTATCATTTTTTTTGGATATGTGGTCTTGGTCGCATTGTAAAGACAGTCCAAGCAGCGTGGCCTTTCTAGCGATATCGTATTCGCCCTGTGAAACTGCCCTAGCATGCGCCGCTCTCAACCCTTTACACGCAGGCATTGTAGTGTTCATCATGCATACAGGGTATCGGCGATCTTCACCGAGAAAACATCGTGCCGGCATCACCATACGCTCGGCTGATGACATTGCAGTAAGGCTCCTCCACGGCTTACTGATACCCCGCTTGCTACTGGATGATTTCTTTTTTGACGTTTTCTTAGAGTTCTTCTTTCTCGGCATTTTATTTATATTTATATCACGGATAGATAAAAACGAATAATATCATCTGGTTACCACATCTCCATGTTGGAATATTTAAATAATAAACATGTTCATCTGCAACGAAAATAAATGGTCGCCGGTAGATTCAAAAACAATGGTCGAAGGCAGGCTATTTCGTACCATCCAAGGATATCACGTCACTACGTATCATCCATTGCGACAACTACTCGATGATAAATATGTGTGGAATTACGAAACACTGATAGTTGGTTCGCAGTTACAGTTGTATAGACAACCTCTCCGTATACCCGACAAATCATCAGAACATTTTTTACATGGTGTTCTTATCGGGGCTGGTTACGCTGACAGCGTATTCAATACTTTTGAGCGTTTACAGAGGGTATCCCGTGATAGACGTATACAACAAATCGACCCCATCGACGAAGAGATGTATACATCCCTGATACGCCCATATTTTACATCGACAAAAATATTACATCCAACAAAACTTCTCACTGCACCCTTAGATGTCATTTCAGGATTTCTAAGCGGATGTTTTGCTGCCTTGTGCTTATTTCCAGATCAGCCAGACGTAGTATTATCAGATATTTATCAACAAACGTTTGCTTCATCCACAACGTTCTCGAAAGATAGTGCAGCAGGTGGAGAGCATAAAACAGCGCATCACATGGCCCTACCCATACCACCTGTATCAATGTTAAATCAACGTGCTCGCCGAGAGCTCAGGATGCTTGATTTTCAGATGGATAATCTGCTCATCTTGCAAAGATGTTTTCATGCTATCGGAGTATATTGCGAGGTCCTAGAGAACTATCGTCCTAGATTTGAGACACTAGTCATGACCCCTATTGGCAATGGTCTATCAGAACCAAGAATAACTACCATACGACCCAAAGCAGTGTTAATTGTGCCTGTGAGTGAATACGGTAATATTTTCCATGCTCTACAACTACATCCATATCAAATGACTCAACTACAAAAATTTTCTTCTAAAATATGCACCACTGAAAACCTAGTCACTGTAAATCATACACCAGTGATAGTCAAAACGGCTGTCGTCGAGGAGAACAGTAGTCTAGTTATTGATTTGAACTGTTTTAAGATGAAACAAGATTGATTACTTATTATTTATTTTTCACACAAAGTTACTGAATTCGTGCAATGGGAAAACTGATAGTATCTCGTCGATTGACACATGTACATTCCACCCGAATCTTTCCAACAGCCCCAGTTCACAGGCTAGAATGGTATGTAATTCACAGCCGGCGGCCAGCGGCGAGTCTTCGTATACCACCTCGTAATCTTCTACCATCTTCATTGAAATTCGGAATATTGAAAAAATCAATAAATAGTTGGAGTAAATATTGAAATCGTGTTTACCCAGTCGTTTAAGAAGAACTGCTGAATGGGTTAATGCAGCCTGTGTCACAGGTATATATTTTACTAATCGGTAGATGTACTTTTCTATACACATCGACGGCTCAGACTGTAATACGAAACAATCGGAGAGCTTAATATTATCGAGGGTCAGACTTGACTGTTCGAACATAGAAAGAATTGATTCAAGTGCTACGACGACAGTCATCTTTTGTATTGTATATTACTGCAGAAAAAATACAATGATGGACGCTTTTTGCTTTTTTTACCCGTATTATATTTGCACGAATCTGCTGTTACACAGATTAGATTTACATGAATCTGTGGTTGCACAGTTTTTTTGTAATATTCAATGATATACTTCAATAGAAACTTCTTTTGAAACATATCGCAAACTATCATTAATTACCATTTTCGACGACATTGTGAAATACGACTTTATTAGGGATGGTATTTCATATTTATACAATTTTTCAAGGTACTTCGTTACTGTGGCGACGTCAACTTATTTATTTATAATTTTTAATCATACTTTCCTTGGCATACACCAATCAGATATGTACCAATGAATGACACTACGTCATCATTGTTATCAAAGATAACTAAACGAGGAAATAGAAAGACAGTATCAACTGACCATGAACAAGCAGTTTCACCAAAGCTCATAGCATATTGCCCTGCTTTCAGATCAATAATAACCGGTGTCACCTGTACGGTTTGAGTAATTGTAGAGTATAAATCAAGCGTGCTGTATATGTACGAATAATTTAAAGACAAAATAGTAACATTGCCGCCACTGCTTATATCTATTGCACATCCGAACGAAGACTCTATTCCGACAACTGTTGAGATAGGGGAGAATAAATTCAAAACACTACCAACAAGAGAATATATTACAACAGATCCCCCCATATTAGGTTCAGATTTTGGATTACCAATAGCAATAATTTCAGATTCGAAATTGTGACCATATATAATTCCGAAATTCTCACCGATATCACCTACGCTTCGCTCCAACACTATACAGTCTGCACTATATAGTGTGTAGACGTTGTTAATAAGCACGAATATACCAATAAAATATTTATGGTTGACAGGGTCAGATATATCTGTAAAACATGTATAAACTCGGCTTATACTGAAAAATTTGACATATTTAAACACGATATAATCAGAGTCTATTCCCGAAATAAATAACTCAGTTGGGACCTGTGCATTATTTAATAATATATATGCCCGAGTGCCAGCCACTACAGCTATATTGATATTGCTACCATAACATGTCACACATATTATATTCTGAATCGACGTTTTTATTGTGGGCAGCAGTTGGAACAACGGCGTGTCGGAATATTTAACTGGGTCATCTTGAAGTTCGAACATCACAAGTGTTGTTAAATCTGATGCTAAACACACGATATAGTTGTTGGTACACGCAAATATATCAGACAACTGCATAGTCGTGATATCATTCAAATTTTGAATAGATTTTCCAAATCTATTCAAAATATTTAATACACCATTATCCTTCGATATTACAAACTGCCCGTTTGCGCTCGAGACAGCGACTGGAGAGTTCTCACTTATATTATTGTCCTCTTGAACATTACTCCTCCACCCCACGATCGAAGAACATCTTCGAGGAATATTAGTATTTGATGGTAAATCTTCGGCCGTGGCTGATGTATTTGAATAATAATATATTAATATTGATACTGTAGCCAAGATGATAATTACACTAACGATGATTGTGATCATCGAGAGATTCATTTTGTATTATATATTAATTTATTTGATCAATAATATAACAACCTGCCCATACGCCTTTGACCATGTGCAAAACGTATGTTGTTGTGACTGTGACATATCAGTATAAATTGATACTATTTGCTTGTCAACACGTACAGAAGAAGAAAAAATTCTCCGTCGTCCCGAGCAAACTGCATACGACTATCTCAAGAATAATTACTTCGCATCGAAACCCAGCAAATCAACGCTCTGTGAAAAGTTCAGAGTGTTCCCACTGGTTGTGGCCAAGTACAACAAAGTTCGTGGTACCAAAATCACCGTAATCTCAGAATGAATCTCCTAATTTCAAATATAAATATTTATACTTTATTTCGCTTCTCTTTTCGAAGAATAATTCCATACGCTATTAATATTATCAACATTGATAAAATAACCAAGACCGAGAACACAATCAATTGTGAAACGTATTCATTTCTCTGCTTTGTAACGTATCGCTGAGCGGAAAGATAGGACAATTTATTTGTAATTTCTATTACTTTTTCGTTGGTGATTATATTGTTTTCTCGATAAAATTCTTCATTACTTTGATAATATATATTGTATGCTGCTTTGTACTCTGGTGGACATCGCTCAGTAGGATTTCCGGACATGGAAATATCACCGTTGATGTCTCCGGTCGCCATGTCAGAAAAACAAGACGTATAATTATCGGGAATGACAGTATACATCTTATAATGTGACAGAAGCTGTGAAATCAAAATTGTTATCTCAGATTCTGTCAACGTCGGTGCAGTCTGTTTGATCGAAAGACGCACTGCGTCGTTGACATCTTTGTTGTTGATGATACCGTTGATGAAATCGTGTCCCTGTTGAGCAGCATCGTCCAGAGACTCCCTTGTGAGAGTGTGATTGTAATCGTACGGATCAATTATGTCGCTGAATATGCCTATAGTTGACAATAATAAAAACGCATCTGGAATTACTTTTCCCAATATCAACGGTAGCGCAGAGCCCACAGCGAATATAGCGCCCTCACCGATTGTTTTTCTCGTGGACATGCTATTTGTTTATTTGAAGCACTATACTCGATGTATAATACCAGATATATAAATTGTATTTCAGCGTATATTTGAGACATATATATATATGTGTAAAAATTCGTTGATTATGAATAATAAAATATGGATAAATGTATAAGCTCTTTCTTACCTTGGTAATACAATGCCTCTATGTGTATCGAATATTATAGAAAATTTAACACATCATACATACTAATAATATCATGTTTTGTTTTATCTGCAGATTGCACAATGCTTTTTCTATCTGTGAGTATTACAATGATCATAAAAATAGTTGTCGATCGGAAAAGGCCGTATTTAGATATTACAATGCACAGAATGAATAATATTTTGATCACAGCATATCAATATCCGTATAAATTAACAGTTTCTTCATAAAAATATATATAATAGATAAAGATAAATGGTAGACTGCAAAATTATTTTTATAACGAGAGGAGAAATGTGTTCGGAGCTAAAAGGAACCCGGAAGGTTTCCTGGTTCAAGCGGATTCTCGGAAAAGGGTCAAATGAACACCTCATTGCGTCTTCAGAACAAATTATTGATACTGAGATACATGAAGTACCAGTCATGAAACAGCTCAAAGATATACAACAAGTCGTTACCAGTTATGATGCTGTGAATATTGAAACGGCTCACGATTTTTTCCCGCATATTCACGCGGCACAAATCATGTTCAGGAACAAGACTACTTTTCTAAAAAAGATATACGACCTAGCTATTCATGACGTCATTGTCGTAGTTCTGTCCCCTACAGAATTGTTCGATTTTACAGGTATTACCGATAAATCGTATTTTGCTATTCACGAGATAGAATACAAATACACATCAGATAACACACTGGAGATGATAAAAGAAGAATCTATTATTTCACACGGCACTGCTTCGAAATACGACGTTGACGGCGACACTGTGGAGTGTACAAAAAATATAATGAAAAGTTTCGAAACAATAGGTAAACACTGCTGCTGGCTTGACAAAATTCGCGATGACGTTCTCCTGAAAAATCTTCGAGTACCTCAAGTACACGATGCTGCCACAGCATATATTAATCCTAGTGATAAGAATACCTGGAAATTGAATGTGACCGGTCTTGGATCGGTGGCAAATCGTATTTCCACTGTAGCTTATTGGTCTAAGAACCAAGATTTGAGTCCTTCGCTCGCATTCCTAGCGGGGGCTCGAAGTTTTGATATACGAGTATACGTCAAAAAAAATGGTGACGCGATTTTCAACCATGGTGCGATTCTTATTAACATGGATTTCTTAGACGTTATTTCCAGTCTTAAAGCACTATTAGTTACGCACCCTAGTGAATTCATTTATGTTCTGCTCAAATTTTCCGGTGAAATTTCTCATTACAAGAAGGTGTTTGATAATTTTATAGAAATTATGAAAGATGAATGTGTCGTTATTGGTGATCCAAATATTGATGGTAACAAGACGGTTAAAGAGATACGTGGAAAGTGTATAGTGTATTCGTCTATAGAGAAGTTCAACCCGCAAGGAGATATAACTAGTTACTACGAGGGTTACGCGGACGCTAAATGTGCCGGAACTCGCAATTTCATCTCACCCGACTGGGAAACGTTGGAAAAACACTATCTACCGTGTTATCCACTGCATACTGACAGTGAAAGACTATTTGTATTTCAACTACACCCGCAAGTTAATATATCAAGTATTCGTAAGAAAAAGGGATCTGGGGCAATCAAATCAGAATCGAGAAAATTTAACGCAAAAGCAGCAGCGTGGTTGAAAAACATAAAAAGCGAGCGTCTGCTTAATATCGTAGAAATCGACTACTTCAGCTCTGTGTTGATGGATATATTTTTAAACAATCTGAATAAACACAATATGAAATAATACATGTTGATTTTACAAACTAATAATATAAAATGAGTGTTGTCAAGGTACCAGTGTCTACAAAGGTCTCCGTATCGATTCGATGGGTGTTTCTGACCGCATTTTCGTTTTGGGCTGGTCTGCTGGCTCGCGACACGTTTTCACAGCTCTGGGAACGAATAACCGGACTTTATGCAATTTCTAAATCGCCCGAGGATGTTGCAAAGTATAAAAAAATATTTATTAAGTCTATTTTATTGCAGTTTCTGCTGCTAATCCTAGTCCTTGCAGTCACATGTATAATGGCAATCTTCTGGAACTATGAAAATATTAATACCTTCGGTTCATTTAATCCGTAATTTTATAAATCTATATTTGGGATATCGCGTTCAAGGATTACAGTACACTGATTTCTGATCGATATGTCCTCACCAGTCAGTGGTCCACTAAGTCTAACCCCTACTTCTAAAATAATATTTCCTGGTGTGTACATGAAAGCTGCATAGTCTGTCGGAAACACCTCTTCGTGTGTATCCGAAGATGTTATGCTGACACCGCTATAATGTTGTAATAGATCGATCGTCTCCTGCTCTGTAATATCAGGCCACACGGTAGCGATGATTGAATTTAAACTCATATTTATGGACCCATCAATGTTCGTAGCAGTAAATTGTAGACTCGATGTGGTGTATCCAAAAATTTCTAGAATCTCTTTGCCTTTCTGCTTTAAAATCGAATATATCAATGTGTACGTCATATCCGGTGAAATGATCAAGTTTGTGGTGCTGAGTTCAGAGTTATTAAAAGTTTTCCATCTTTTTGTGTTAATCTCTACGTCGGCTGAAATTACGCCGGCCAAAGTGGTAGAAGTATCGTGATTATTAACTCTGTACATCGCCAACGATGATATGACAATCACAATAAACATAAAGATCGATAAGATTATAATAGACGCGATTACTATTTCTCCTGCCATTTTATTATTTGTGGAGTGGGTGACACAAATAAACTACAACAGCATATCTGATTTCGTGACCTTGGTCACATATGACAGTGCTGCTAAAAACCGATAATGTTTTTTATAGAGCTCATATGCCGTTGTATTGGGTGGTGGAGCTTTCAGAGTGGATACAGTTGATGGCTGCTTGTGGAATTTCACAGTACGATTGACAGGTATACTCATTATGTTTTATTTATTTATTTATCATGGAGCTAGAAAAGAGCATGACGTATTTTTGGACAACTATAAGAAACGATGATTAAAATACTATTGAACATTAGCCAACCTAATAACGCATAAACAAAACCAACCCAGTATTTCTTTTGCCTGTTGTTGTTGTACAAGTACGAAATTGATACTGCCCAGATTGTTAAAAAAATAATTAGCGCAACCATAGTGATAATGGATGAATATAATAGATGTGAACTCTTGGAGTTAGGTTTTTTTGTAAAATAGAATGCACCGATTGTTGGCAACATCGTCAATGGTAAGGAATACAAAACAGCTGCCCATATGCCGTTAATTTTTAGTGCTGCCAGGGCAGTTAAAAAAACAATAACAAAAGCTACTAGTCCAGACATCAACGCTAAAATAGAGTCATTCATTATTTATATTTAACACTGGAAAATTCGGCACTGGTGATGTGAATTAGCTGATGATAAAAGCGATTGAAAATTAAAAAAGAGATGAACATGCTATTAATAAAATGACATATTTACGCTGCATTTTGTTATTGTTATTATTATAATAATAACAAAAGACACATACTCATGTTAAGTCCGAATGCATGGAATAATGTCCTGCTGGCTTCTTCATCATCACCGGACCAGATGACAGAAAAACCACAGCAACATAGATCTGAAGTATCTGAAAACCATCAAGAACCTGTAGCTGCTGCTGAGACCTCGACCACTACATCGGATGAACGAAGTCGTGGAACGTATTTTTATTTATTTATAATATTTATTTTTTTCATCATCGTCTATGTTATATATCAATATACTGCTCATGTGAAAACAACGGCGGTAATGAACACAATACAAAATAAAACTTTTCATTTATAATTTCATGTCTTCCATAAACGTAGAATATGCAGATATATCCACGCTGCTCAATGAAGATTTAACGACTTCCTGGATGATGCCACGTATGTTGTGAAGCTTAGCAATATTTACCCATGTAAATTTTACCATAGAATTGTCTTGTACAGTACATGTTTTACAAATCTGTGCACATGATGGGACAGTGTTATACTGTGTACGCCAATCATAGGTATCATCCTCCGCTGCGACCTTGAGTTTCAGTAATTCTCTAGTCCATTTTTTAACAATTATCGACTTACTTTTTGTCAATTCTTCAGCCTCATATGCCGCAATAGCCTCATCGTCTATTTTATATTTTAATAGAGTACTCTTCATGTCATCTGTGAGTTCTATACTATTTTCACTCTGAAACTTTTTAATTATTTCATCCACGTCTGCCGGGTGATCTTTATCGGTGGTATGTTCAATATATATTCTTTTAAGTGTCTCTAGTCTCGATATATCTTCTTTACTATTTTTCTTTTCCAGTTTGCTTATCAGCGCCTTGAAATAATCTTTCTTACTATTTCTGATATTCTCGGCCAAGGCAGTGTCTCCAGATAGTGTCAGATCTTTTTCCAGCTGTGTAAACTCGGTTTCAATGGTATATACGGACTCATCGCCGGCAACTAAGCCTGTGGCTTCACATGCACTGCAATATTCTTTAGGTTCAAATACACAGTCCTTGTTTTTATCATACATCTGCATCAGCTCTCGCGTACACATGTTCATAATATCGATTGCAATTTTCTTCATATCTTCATAATTATATCCATAACGATGAAGAGCTGACTTGTTAGATGTATGCAAATTACTAGTATGCGTTAAAGCCTCAGCATCCACTTTAAAGTCAAAATAATGTCGCATTCCTTCCAGTGCACTCTTAAGGTTGTCACATGTGGTCCTGTGCAGGGAATGTGACGAACATATATCATTTGTTTCCAGTATTTCCACACCATCATTCAGTCTTACCATGAGAACATGATTTAGTACACTTATTAATGTTTGTGTTTCGGGTACATCAACGGGTATGATGGTGCTTACTTTACCAAGCAATGCATGTTTGCGTGATGTACAATGTAACACCACCAGCAGGCCATCATGAGAATTGATATGTTTCGCGAGAACTTTCACCTGTTTTTCACTTAAATCATCTACGTCGGCAATTAACATTACTATACCACCCAACTGAGTCCGCACTCTGTTGAGATATGAAAACAACAGGCTAAAACTTGATATCATTGTATCGCCCATGAATTCCGATGGCACCAGACGATACATTCTGACAGAGCTCGCATCAAGCTTTTTATCAGTATACTTCTCTTGTAGCATTAAAAAAATATTATCTGCACACAGTTGTCGCGTGATAGCACTCACACCAAAAAGCAATATACTCCGTGGAGCATTTAGAACTTCTGTATTCATGTACGGGATCACCACTTTTTCTGAAATAGAGGTCTTGACTGATTTCATACCTATCATCTTTTCAAGAGATGATTTCACCGATACTGGTGGGATAAAATTGATCAGTTCTGCCAGTTTGGCTTTAGCGGATGTTGGGAACACACCGTCGTCCATTGCAACTGTTCGAAATCGGACATTCATTTTTCCTTCGGATGGCTCAACCGTGCCTATTTTCTTATTTTTATAGTTCAATATAGATTTTGCCAGTGAAGAGCGTCGTGAGGTCGACGCGGATGTTGGTACTTCTGATAAGGCCTTGGATGTATCAATTCTGACTAGAAGTGCACCGACAAGTTTTTTGAGTGCTTTTACTTCAGGAGACAGTGGCAGATTATTGATTGTGGCCAAATGTGCTTTTAACGTGGCAATAAGACTCGGTTCAATTTTTTTCTCGCGCTGAAATATGTTGTAGATTTTACGGCTGAAATCCGATATCTCGTGCAACAGTTTGACATCACCAATGTCCCCATTCCCATAATCATACACTCCTGACGCCATGCCTCCCTCGAGCATCTCTGAGACTGTTGTCATATTACTTTTATTTATTATCAACATCTTAATCGTATAAATGATAACGTAGTAATTTCTTAATCATTATGTTTTTTTTGAACTACTACATCTATCGAATTTTTTCCTGAGTGATAACATCGCGATCTCTCCACATGTGATGGGGTATTTCTCATGAAATAGCTGGTTGTGGGACAAGTCAGGATGAAGTCGCAACATACGCCAGTAGTGTCTTACCACTGTAATAAAATCCTGCTCAAAATTCAGCATATCGTTTTCTTGTGGTTTTGTGAAAAAATTCGGACTGTTGTCGAGATGGTACGTAAACATGTCTGGCGTAGGTCCTTCTACCATATTTGTTGTTTATTATATATGCTAACTTTCAGAAAAAGACAATTAAATGAAAAGTTGTTTATTATATATGCTAACTTTCAGAAAAAGAAAATTAAATGAAAAGTTATGGAATAATGTCAATTGTTATTTTTTGTGTGATTTTTATTATTATTATCATTTTGATCAGTAACGGTATCAGCAGCCCGGGCGAAATGGGAGATTCCGGAACCATAGGCTGTATTGGACTTGGTTTTGATGAAATGTTTTACACATTTCAAGATCTTTCCAGCATACTAACACAGACCGATGCTGCGATTGGTGAGGATGAGAGGGGTGTGTTTACTCCTCCAGCGTACGCATCGACGACCAAGGCTTCAGATAAATATCCATTTTCTCCGTATGAACTCTTCGGTGATATCGTACGTCCGCCTTATTTCTCTTTTAAAAAAATTGGGACGTATATCATCAACATTCAAATACAATACACTCTGGACGCAAGTCTACAGCGCAATATATCCATCGGTATTGGGGATGAACGAGCACGTATCATGTCATTCCCCTTGATTACTCTTGTACCTTCTACAGCAGGTAACACCCGTTCACGTAGTATCAATATGGTATTCTACTCAGAAGGATTAATTGGGGCAAGACAACTGTTTTTGAGATGGAAATCTGAAGGAGATGACATAGCATTGGATAGTCATATTCTTAATTTTTCGGTGCGATTTCTGGGACAGTGATGCGATCCATAAACTTGTCACTGCGCAATCGACACAATCAAGTGAAATTTGAATTAAAACCAACCGAAAAAAAATACTCATGTTGAATCCTACCAAAATTCCGCTCATATTTCTTAAGGTCTAACAGCCATTTCTGACCATGTTCAGTATCGCCGAAACGTTGAGTGATGTCAAACACGAGACCATCCATATTTATTTACTAAATGATATATAACATTTACCATCGAGTCTATTCTTCTTTGAGCTGCGAAAATGAAATTTGTGCATTCGAACTCTCAGTATTAGGTGAACTAGTTATAATCGAGGTAGGAGTGCAGACCAGCGCTGTGTGAGATGATACAAAATCAATACTTGAAAGATGAGATGCTCGCCATATGGAACAATCATATGTATATACTACATCGGATTCGGTAATACCACAACACACTATACTAGATAACTTATTCGAGAACACTGCTGTAGATATTATCCATCCCATTGGTATCTTATATTCTGACAAACTCCATTCGTTGCCATTCTCTGATGTGAAAACACTATTATCATCAGCAAACCCGAAAAACATGTTCATTATAGGATGGAACACTTGACATGTCACCATATTCATGCTTGTCTTAGTCCACAATATATTATCTTGAGTTTGATATATAAAAGAATCGGATCCAACAACATTTAAAGTATCAGAACTTTCAGTAATATTATTAAATGGGATAAAGGACAGACCCGTCTCGTTGAATGTGATACCATCAACACTGCTTAGCCTACCACCATCTATGTAAAAAACGTTAAAAATATTTGAGAAAAAAGATGGCGAGCTCACTGCTCCTATATCTTGGTCTATTTCCACCCACGTGATACCATCGCTACTCGTAGACGAAGCCTTTCCATCCAACAATACTGCGGAGAATACGGCATTACCAAACGCGATCATTGCAAATGACACAAGAGAACTATACAGCCAATTGACACCATCATCAACAGAATACGCCTGAGCGACCACGGATCCAGATCCTGTCAACATGTCACTCTGCCAAACGACATTATTCCCATACACAAGTTGATAACATCCGAGTGTATCAGTAGACGACTCTTTACTGTTCAAAAGAGCAGCATATGCAATATTTCCGGTTCCACACTGCTGGGATACCATATTTATCTTGTCTGAATTCTCGGAAATCTGCTGGGATATTTCAACGATGCTTTCCTCTTGGGTCACAATCACGTCCTGTTGCCCGTTCACTACATATTCGACTTTATCAGCAGCCTCGCGCTGGGTCGAGGCCGTGCTCTGCAAATTATCTAGATCATCCTGGTTATCGTTAGCTTTAATGAGTGCTACGATCGCGACTATAATACAAATAATTGCCAAAGAGAGCGATACTGAACTAAGTATAATGGACATAAATAATATTTACTGTTTTATTTATATTACATGATAACGTCGTATATAATAACTTTTAAGAATTAAAAAATGAAACTGACAAATTACCTACCGCCTGCCCCGAAATACCACTAGAGCACACTAGACTCGAAGGCGTCGATATAATCCCTGTATGCGCTGTCGAAAAGAAAGCTGAGGACAGATCGCTTGACAGCCACAATGAACCATCAAATGTGAATGCCATATCTCGACTTTCTATGGTCAACACTACCGAAGAAAACGCTTCATTCCAAATTGCATTACATACCACAAAATCAACAGGAACAACATTATCAGATAGAGTCCAGATGATACCGTTTTCAGACATGTAAATTTCTCGATCTTTGAATGCGATAAATCTTTTCAATATAGTATTATACACAATTGCGTCAGGATTAGTCAAATTGGATTTTTGAAAGTTCATATTGTCCGTCGTCGCATACACATTTCCATCCGCGGTGGATACTCCCAGGAGACATGTTGAGCTTTCCGTGAACCTTGTCATTGGTTGAGGACCGGCATTATCAGTAGCTGTGAAAACTACTCCATCGGTAGAGGTAAAAAGACCTCCTTTGGTGTATATAGTGTCGAATGTCTTGGAGTAAAAACTCACTTGCGAGGAAATATCACCCAAAGCAGGCGCAACACCCGCAGTCCACACAAGCCCATCCATAGACGTGTAAGCCATATCTCCAGACACAGCCACAGCCGAAAAAATACTGAGATAATCTTGAAATACTATTTGCACCCGGATACCACCAAAATTCGCATTACCCTCTGTCCATGTCTTACCGTCATCCATACTGTAACACTGACTATTATATAGTACATCCGATTGCCATGTAACACCAAGTCCGTATGAAAATGATACTGCCGCATACGTACTTGTAGAACTTGGTAATGTTGGCAGGGATGATAAATATGCAATAGACCCTCGGAACGTGCACATATGTCCTGTTGATAGGCGGTTTTCTTGCTCTACTATCATCTCTGAATTCATCTCGAGTTCTACCGTCTGATTTTTCACCACGATATCCTGAGCATTGACAGCCATACCAAGTGTAGAATTCCGCATATTCTGCTCTGTGAGGTCTTCTGTCAAGGCCTTTGTACCACTATCATTAATTTTCGAAAATGCCACGGAAGATATTGCAACTCCAGAAAGGGCGCTTCCCATTCCGACCGATGCGATGGCTGTAGAAATCATAGTTGTTATATATTTATTATTTTAAAACGTTTGATATCACGTAAAATATATATATATTTCTTCAAAAGCAATATACGAATACAATAATAAAACATGTTCTCAGAGATCAATAACATAATCAAAGAAGAGAAAAACTTCGATCTGGACAATTCTGTGATATTAGCCAGACTAAAGCAACGTAATACTCTACCTAATTTTAATCATGACTATCATATCAGAAAAATCGATGAATATTTCAAGGTTCCTCACCTCAGCAAAAACGTTACACTGCAAACCATTCGCGAAATGCCAAAATACCTTAGACAGACATGCGTAGGCGACCAATGTGATATGGATTTACAGGATTCTGGCATTGAAAAGAAATACCAGGAACCAATAGAAACGAAAGTACCTGATCAGAATAAACCACAAGATCCTGATAAAACTAATCCACAAGCTACTGAGAACATTAAAGTAAAGAAGATCGAACAACAAACAACCAAGAAAAACATACAAAATAACAGCGAAAAACCCATAAAAAATAGTTCGAATTATCAACAAAATCAAACTAATCCACAAGCTTCTGAGAACGTTAAAGTAAATAAGATCGAACAACAAACAACCAAGAAAAACATACAAAATAGTTCGAATTCTCAACAATACAAAGATGAGATGAAAAAAGACCAAGAGGTCAGATCAAAAATTATTTGTTTAAATTACGAACTCACAGATTTGTTGTCTTTATCCAAATCCATTACATTCAAAGATAGTGTCAAAAAAATTATTACAGAAACCAAGGATATTAAAAATTGGTCATTACAACCGATTAATATTAAAGATGGTCAAGGCGGTAAATTTAAAAGCTACGTTATCTTTTTAGTGCAAAAGTCAGACGTATGTACAGACTATAGCAATACTAATAACACAGCTACGATGAAAATTAATCTGAATGTAGAAGCACCATATATTTTAGTAGGGGATGCCGTTAAAATGCTGAAACACGCCCTACCAAACTACGTTGTAAAAAAATATAGGCAAGTGGGCCAAACGACTTTTTTAAAAGACACATCTATAATGCCACAAAATTTAATTATGGAATTTGTTCCAAAATGATTTATAATTCATCTCTGAATTGATGAGCGCTACGAGAGGCAATAGGCGTCCATGATTCGTTATCTTCTTCTTCTTCAGGGGCTGCAATCGGAAGGGGAGCGGGTCCTAAAAATTCTGCCGGTAATGGTGGTCTGTGAGGAAGCTCCACAGGAGAAGAAAAGTCCGGTAGTGGTGGTCTGTGAGGAAGCTCCACAGGAGAAGAAAAGTCCGGTAGTGGTGGCCTGGCACCTAGAGGAGTAGGTGGCATCACGGATCCTCCAAATCCTGGGAGAGAAGGCCGCGGAACTGGACTTGACGCTGATGCTGGAGCCTGGGTAGAAATTAATATGTCGACCATATTATCCGCATGATGCTCATATGACGTAATATACACACCAGCCAGATCTAGCAGTGGTGCCAGAACTTCCGGTAAATTTCCAATATCATCGAATGCTAACCGAACTGTAAGGCTCTGAAAATGCATGCCCATATACATGTTACCATCGAAACAGTCATGATACATAAACCTGATGGGTACATCCAGCATTGTAAGACCCGACATCGTATATATTGGGAAAACCAGTCCCCATTGGCCATATTTAGCAATTTGTATCATGATTTCGCGCAGTACGTCGCGACTCATATTATCACAAATTAAATCCGGCGCCACCAATAGCCCAGTCTCAATACCTTTCCAAGGGTAGGTATTTGCAAGAGGTATTATATCTAAATATAATGTTTGGTCTGAAACATTGGTGATAGTTCCTTCAATCGAAAAAAAATTTGAAACTTTCTGCAGCAAATTGTTCCGGCGATTCTCATAGTGAAGAAATCTGGCTGGGCTTAGTAAGATTCGAATCTTCGACACATCTATGCCCGTATACGTATTGTTATTGGCAATGAGAAGTAGATCTGTGAGACTTACATTTAACCATTTTGATTCAATCATAGTATTGTTATCCACCAGCAGTAATTCCATGCCTAAATCCATTGACTTGTTAACATTGGCGAGAAATATGCACAGCCAAATGAAATGATGGCGGCCCATATTAGAAAACAATGTGCTGGACCTTATCGTTGACTCTGAGGGCATCGTGAGGTCTTCCCAAGTCGGCTGGCCATAAGAATCCACCGGTGCGACTTTTTTGTATCCGTTTTGTGCCCATTCCAATGCTCTTTTCGCAATGTCTGGTTCCAATGCTCTTTTCGCAATGTCTGGTACCGGATGGCTTCTTGATACTGTTGTCGTTGGCTGTACTACACCAGTCTTGCGGTCGAGCACCTGCCTTTTTCTTCTGTCATTCTCTGCTTCGCGACCACTTACAACAGGTCGTGGCCTGGATGCGACATCCGAAGCAGTTGAATTCGAATTCGGTGATACTCTTGGCAATGCTTTGTTCCATGCTGAAGGTTTTTTACGGCGCGTAGACACCGGCGGTGGTGTTGCACTTGACATTGATGGCGATGGTGGTTGGAAACCTGACATTTTACCATCTTCGATTTCACCCTTGCCCGCTGAAACAGGCGGAGAAGTTGTTGGAACAGCCGAAGCAGTTGAATTCGAAATCGGTGGTGGTGCCTTTCCTAATGCTCGATTCGTTGCAACGCTAGACCGGGCTCTTGAAAATGCTTTGCTCCGTGCTGAAGGTTTTTTACGGTGCGGGGTTTGTGCTGCTGGCGTCGACACCGGCGGTGTTGCACTTGACACGGATGGAGATGGTGGTTGGAAGCTTGACATTTTACCATATTCATCATCAGCTCCTGAAACAGGCGGAGAAGTTGTTGGAACAGCCGAAGAAAAAACATGGCCTTGGTCAGGTCGAAGTAATCGTATATGTTCCATCAGTCCATCATCGGGAATTTGGCCTTCGGGATCCGAGGTCTTTGTCTCGTCTTCTGGGTCGAGTAAATCCTGAGATATTATTCCTTCAAATTCGGAAAATTCTGATTTTTTATTAGGCATCGGTTTATTTTATATTACGAGATGTGGATGGTGGAAAAGAACAATTTTTTAAAATAGAAACAGTCTTTTTAAACACCCCAGTATACTGTTATCTTGACAAACACGGGCAGATGTCAACCGCTGAGCAATCGCGAGTGGACAAAAATCTTCAAGGACGTCCCTTAGTTCTGATGTTCTTGACACTTTCTGTGAATCCAGAATTCTACACACCTCGACAACAAACATCTCTTCGTCATGGATCGCCCCCATCGGAGAGACCTTTCTCTCTCCACCACTCAATGAAGAAGGGGAAAGAGAGCTTTCTGAAGAAGACATCATATATGGCAAATCCTCATCATCTGCAGCGCTCACCATCATAATATGTATATATAGACAGCTCACGAAGGTTTCTTTATTTATTCATAGAGACAAATTTCGAAGCTTTTCACATGTGTAGTAACGTCTTATAAAAATAAATAAAAACAGTAATGGTCCAGCAAATGTCATTAATATCAGCCGCACGTGCCAAGCACAATAAAATGCAGAACTCGACTCTAACCCAGGACTTCGAAAAACTTAGCGTAAAGCAGATCAAAACTGATCAATATAACGATTTCACAGTCATGAAAAGTTCCGAGCTCAAAGATTACGTCAACAGTTTTGGAAATTTTCTGAAATTTTTGCCAAAAGGGTATTCAGTTAACCGAAAGCTGGGAAAAGGTGCTTTTGGTACGACAATGAATATTTGTAAAAATAATTGGAAATGTATGGCATGTAAAGTGCAGCAGTATTTTTCGAAACAAGACGTTATCTCAGAATTTCACATGCAAAAGAAATTCGCAGGTATCGGCATCGCGCCAGATGTTATATCAGTGCCAACCTACTACAAGCATGGTAACAAAGAATTTGCTATTATCTATATGTCCGCCATTGATGGCGTCGTCGAAACTTTACTCGAACAGCCTCTGAAAATCGAACAGCTGGATTTGCTTATTGATCAAATTCTGTTCATTCTAAAAACAATGCGTGATAATAAACTCACCATGGGTGATGCACATTTTCAGAATATCGTCTACAAAAACGAGGTGAATTCACAAGGCGTACTAAGTCTGCGAATCATGCTTATTGATTTTGGCTGGTCCAGTGATCAAGGCAGTGACACATTCTTGGAACTGATTCAGATGCTCAGAACGTTGCATTATGACTATGCTCCTAATTTAAATGAAGAAAATCGTACATACCTCACCGACGCTCTCAAAACTATAATTATGACCAATTACGACAACATTGATATTTCGACACAAGATCTAATAGAGCTCGAATGGACATCGGCCATGGATCTGCATGCTAATAAAATGCAAAGATAATTAATAATTATTATTTAGCCATCAACTGCGCGGCAAGCAGTTCGCGACGAAGTACTGCTATCTCGGACTTAAGCGAAAGGAGATCTTCGGTATCTTTCTCATGGCGATCGTTCATCCACATCAACTTTGTGCTATCATCAGACACAATTTCCACACGTTGTCGTTTTGCGTTACGCTGCTGCTCCCCTTCGAGGCGATTCTCGGCAATGCCCAGCAACAATTTTGAATCATTGTCCCGCTTCTGCCAGGCCTTCATCTCGGTCTGGTACTGCACGACCAGAACATTTTTCTCTTTTTTCTGCTCTTCTCTCTCCGACGTATTTTTTTTTGCCAGCTCTCGTCGTTCGTCTTGTTCTTGAAGAATCATTCGATCCTGCTTGATTTTAACCTCCTGTAAAGCAGTCAACTCTTTCCGAAGTTGCCCCATCGCTTCCTCCTGTGTCTTGACAATCTCTTGTATCTCGATGTTCTCTTTCACAGCTACATTGGCACGGCTCTTAAGTTTCTCCACCTGGCTTTTCACAGTTGTTTCGAAAAATGCCTTGTCGTCTTGCAGTCTCGCATTTTCACCAGACAGATTTTTCAGTTTCAATTCGGCCTCCATTAGCGCGACCGTCGAAATTTGATTGCTCTTTGTCATGTTCTCCAGATCCATCTGAGTGTCGTTCAAATCTTGATCAAGGCATTTTTTCACCTCCTCATTAGCGACACAACCCAACAGCTTCTCGCTCTCGAGCTGAGTAATTGTAGCTTCGTGCGCAGCCAGTTCAACTCCGGCGTCTTCACATTTTATCTTATGCTCTGCCTCCAAAAGAGTATATTTCTCTTGTAGTTCCGCATTAACGGCTTCGGCACCGGAAATTGCCAATGTCAGATGAGCCACAGTCTCTTTGTCTTTGTGACCATCTGTAACAATCTGCTGAAGCAAACAGCGAAAGAAAGGAGGAAGAGCCATCTCTTTCAACTCAACGCCTTCAGCTTGTTGCGCCAACAGGACTTTCTCTAGTTTTGCTTCATTTTTTTCAATGGCCGTGCGCCACAGCTCGAACAGCGGCTTCAACACTCCCAACATCTCGGGGCCGGAAAAATCCCCGATACATCCTTGATCCTCAACGATACCATCCAAGGTCGATAATACCACAGGAAATGTTGCTTCGACAAAATCATTCGAGATCTCGACATTCGAGAGGGCAGCTCTGAAATTGTTCAACAGTTTTTTCTCGATCACATGCTTGTTTTGTCGCACGACGGACGACCACATATCTTCTATCACAGGCACACCACCCTTATTAATAACTGTTATGAATGCTTCTGCCAGCGTAAGCAGCATGGTGCCCGACAACGCAGCGCCGCCGACCACTTTTGGAGCCGCCGAGCGTTTCAGCGACGAGGATAATTTGTTGAAGTCGTCGATGAAATTCGTCGACAACGTGATAGGAGCCGTCCTCATATTTTCACTTGGTACTGGTAGTGTTACACAGCTCCTTTGCGGGAAAATTGTCTTCAGGTCCTTGGCGATGTTGCCCGTGGCACATGCACTATCCAGGCTCGACTCCAGATATTCATTCGGAGACTTTTCCAGGTGTAAAGCGAAGTCTCTTAAAAGCCATATCAATCTTGCAGGGCTAATGCTTGACTTATTTTGCTTGGTAATCACCGCCGCGATGTTTGACGCAAGGTGGAGGCTCGCCATAGTCGTCGTGTTAATTGTACCCACACTGTTGTACACAAATACCGACGAAAGCAAGAGACTGAGGGCGAACAGATTCGCGTCGTGGGTGGAAGACGATGTTGTCGCGCCGCCGCCTTCAGTATCCATGAGAAGGATGTTGTCACCAAGCGTTTGCGGTAGAAGCCACATGCCCTGCGTGTGCGATTGGGTCGAATTCGAAGTAGAAAATTTGGTCTCCACCTTGGTAGTTGCGTCAAGTCGTGTGCCACCAACATCACATGCCGCAAGAAGATTAAGAAGCGTCGATTTGCCGCCACGAGCCATTCCGGCCACTGTCACCACTGAGATCGGATCCGTCAGTGTTTGAAGAAACGTGGTAGCCTCCCTTGAAATTGAATATTCCCTTGTGACGTCATCATATTTTACGAACTGCATAGTTGTTATGGTTTTTGTTTTTAATCATTCTTCAGAAATACCACTTGTCCAGGATCGCTAAACATTTTTATTTAGATGAGATTTTACCAAACTGGTCAAATCGCGAATATATTTTGGTATGTTATATTTAGCATCATCTGTATACGTACCAATGCAATGACAAGCAGAAATATTGCCGAGACAACAAGTCCGATAACCACGTGTTCACATTTTTCACAGACCAGTGTCTTTGTTGTGTCAAATAGCGTGTTGAAGGTATCTTGAAACGTTGCACAGATATTACATCGAATACCGGCTGAACAATTTTTACAGAGGAAACCACCAACAATGAACACCCTTTTGAAATTCGGTACATTCTCATTGATGAACACGATGTCGAAACATTGGATACAAGGATAACGTTGAAAATCTCGAATATCTGAACAAATTAAAGATATTCTATTACGATGCTGAGCTGCAAATTGAAGAACGTTGTCACGCAAACAATGCGGAAGTCGAGCCAGAATACTACTCATATGTCTTTTTATTTTCTTTTATTGCTTATAAATAAATTCAGACGTCTTTTATTTTTTAATTTCGCTTGTAATAGCTATGTCAGACAGCTCCGAAAAAAATAAATATTTATTAGATAAGCTCTGTCAGGAAGCTCCGAAAAAATGAAACTTCTTAGATTAGCTCTGTCTGGCAGCTTCGAAAAAATGAAAAATTTCTTAGATGAGTACTGTCGGCTATATTAGCTCTGTCAGCCAGCTCCGAAAAATGAAAAATTCTTAGATTAGCTCTGTCAGCCAGCTCCGAAAAAATGAAAAATTCTTAGATTAGCTCTGTCAGCCAGCTCCGAAAAAATGAAAAATTCTTAGATTAGCTCTGTCAGCCAGCTCCGAAAAAATGAAAAAATTCTTAGATGAACTCTGTCCGGCAGCTCCGAAAAATGAAAAGTTCTTAGATTAACACTGTCGGCCAGCTCCGAAAAAATAAACAAATATTTTATTTTAATAAATAACGATTCATACACATTTGTAAACTCATAAATAACTTTCCCGAACCTTGTACCATAAAGTATCAATATAACATGAAGACAAAAGCTGCTCTTCTCACAACAGACTGACAAGTGCTGTCACGTACTCACTGTAACGCTGTTGGCCTCGACCGGAAAGAATTTTTGCAGATTTGCAAGCATTAGAAATTGCAGGAGACGTAATTCCAGCCTTGAGACAATTCTGATGCGCCTTCATCATGGCTCCGGACTCTTTCCAGAAATGCCCTGAAAATTTGACATGAGGAGATATTCCAATGTCAATAAACATTTGACACTTATCACTCCAAAAGTTGCAACCCTCATACTCTTTCATACGTGCCCATAATGGATTTGATAACAATAGTGGATGTGCTTCAAGCGGAAGAGTGTAAAGAATCTTGGCTATGTATGACGTTGATCCACATGTACTCCACGACGAGTTTTCAACAAGAATTTTCTCAATCATATCAACATTACAGTCTTCTAACGTTCCAACAATAGCGTCAACAAATTCAGATGGATTATCACAGTTTCCTAACACACTCCAACAACTACCACATTTTGTTAATATATTCTCATAATTTGTGAGTCCATTGTCTTTGAGAGCATCTACGATAGTTTTCAAATACAAAATAGGATCCTGGCTTCTATTGAGATACGACCAGCTCGCATCCAGTTCAAGTATCAATGAAAAGTTGATCAATCCATTATGTTTCAATGCATTGACAAGGTCATGGATGAACTTAATCGGATCATGTGTATTTGCAAGAGCATACCATGGAGAGGTATGTTTGAGAATCTTGGAGTAGTTTGTAAGACCATTTTGTTTCATAGCATTAACAAGTTTTCCAACAAACTGTATCGGATCAGCAGCTCTACTTATTGCGGACCATGCACTTCCACTAAGAAGAATCTCCCTATAATTTAGAATACCATTTGCCTTAAGAGCGTTTAACAGTAAACCTAAGAACGTCGAAGGATATGCAGTTCTACCCATCGCTGACCAAGCACTTCCACACATAAGAATCTTTGGATAATTCAGTATGTCATGCTCTTTAAAAGCATTCACCAGTTCTGTAACATATGCCTCGGGGTTTTCAACATTACATAGCTTTGACCATGAACTGTCATTTAAAAGAATCTTATCGAAGTTTACGAGACCATTATTCTTGAGCGCGTTCACCAACTGTCCAAGAAATATCACAGGGTCTCGACAGCGACAATGAGTCATTGCTGACCAGGACCCTCCATGAAGAAGTATCTTCTTGTAATTATGAAGTCCATTAATTTTGAACGCATGTACTAGTTTTCGCAGATATACAATAGGATCGGGTACATGCGCTACTGCAGACCAAGAACTACCGAGCTGTAGAATACTCTTGTAATCTTCGAAACCAATGCATTTGAAAGCATGTACAAGTCTATGAACAAGCTCGACAGGATCATCAGCTTTGGCAAAGGCCGACCAACTCGAACTGTTAGAAAGAATAGATGAATAGTTATTCAGTCCGTTGTACTTCAAGGCCTTTACAATTCGATGAACAAGCTCTACAGGATCATTAGTATTTGCAAAGGCCGACCAAATTGAATTATTTGCAAGAATCTGGGAATAGTTCTTCAGCCCGTTAAGCTTCAAGGCATCCACTAGTACATTGACAAACTCGACTGGATCATTAGTATTTGCAAAGGCCGACCAAATTGAATTATTTGCAAGAATCTGGGAATAGTTCTTCAGCCCGTTAAGCTTCAAGGCATCCACTAGTACATTGACAAACTCGACTGGATCATCAGCTTTTGCAATGACCGACCAAAAGGAGGGGGTAAACATACCCGATATAAATACATTTACCAAAGCTGCATGTACCTGTCGGCCTTTGCGCAGCAGATCCTCCGTCCACCACATTTGGCCAATAAACGAACTAAGTTTCGCAGGATTCAATTTCAGCTCATATCCAAACACAATGACTTCCTTGACAATCGCAGGAGGAAGATGCATTGCTGAAGCCATCTTACTTTTCGCGATTTTCTCATCTAAACCATGCTCCCGAAAAAGCTTCAGAACCTCAGAAGTTTCGTCTGGTCTCGGCACCAATCCAAGTTCTGCCCTGACCTTGAGTGCTGAATCCTTGAAATGCGCCAGAGTCGCAGGATGACCACGTACAGAGCTTGGATGGGGACCAGGGATGACCTTTTCAACATCGGCCTCGAGGGCCCACTCCGCCGCTCCGGGACCCATTCCATAGACAGCAGTTGTCAAGCCGGCTGACCCTCTGTGAGTAATAAATATTTGAGCCAGTTGTCCTGCAATTTGCGCACATGCTCGCCAGGCACATTTCAAATCCAGAGGCATCTTGCTTGGGATGAAACAATCATCGCCTCCAATTTCCTTGAATGTCTTCACGCGATGAACACAAAACGGCAGCAAATCCAGAAAGAGATGATGAACGTCCGCACCCATAAATCGTGTGATGTTCTGACCAGTGTGAGATGTCAATGTCTTACCCTCCTGTGCACCCCAAATTCCGAGATGTAGAACCAGCGGAGTCTTGTCAAGCATAGGCACGCAGAAATCAAAAAATGACATTGTCTTGTAGCCTTTAAGAGTTAGTGCTCCCTGTGTATTCACATGTCCACCAGGTCCGAATTTGTGCTTCTGGCATGAGAGGAAGAACGTGTGCATTCGCGATATCTGAAGATTCGAAAGTAGTTGTAGCTCGGTCAGGACAGCGGCGGGCATTTCTGACATCCTCGATTTGTTTTGATAAACTTGATTAGATAGTTCATACATGAGTTCGGCTCGGGAATGAGGATATAAAAAACATAGATTAAATATGTCAAAGTTAATGAATTTATCAATATTTATATCATTAAAATTATTTCTCAGATGAACTTCGTCAGGCAGCTCCGAAAAATATAAATATTTATTATATGAACTCTGTCAGGGCAGTTTCGAGAAAAAAATATTTCTTAGATGAGCTTTGTCAGGCAGCTCCGAAAAAATAAATATTTATTAGATGAGCTCTGTCAGACAGCTCCGAAAAAATGAAAAATTCTTAGATGAACTCTGTCAGGCGTCAGCACAAAAAAAAAATCGGCCTCTGGATGATCGTACAACTAGAAATTCCAGACTGAGCAATGTGATGCGACACATGGAAATACGCCTCTGGCTGACCGGAGATTCCAGACTGAGCACTGTTATGCGACACATGGAAATCCTATTTGACCGTACAAATAGAAATTCCAGACTCAGCACTGTAACATAAGACCACATGGAAATCCTATTTGACCGTACAAATAGAGATTCCAGACACAACATTGTAACACAAGACACATGTACATCCTATTTGACCGGACAAATAGAAATTCCAGCCTCAGCACTGGAACATAAGACACATGGAAATCCTATTTGACCGTACAAATAGAGATTCCAGACTCAACACTGCAATCCGACACATGGAAATCCTATTTGACCGTACAAATAGAGATTCCAGACACAACATTGTAACACAAGACACATGTACATCCTATTTGACCGGACAAATAGAAATTCCAGCCTCAGCACTGTAACATAAGACACATGGAAATCCTATTTGACCGTACAAATAGAGATTCCAGAATCAACACTGCAATCCGACACATGGAAATCCTATTTGACCGTACAAATAGAGATTCCAGACTCAACACTGCAATCCGACACATGGAAATCCTATTTCACCGTACAAATAGAAATTCCAGACACAACACTGCAATCCGACACATGGAAATCCCTATTTGACCGTACAAATAGGGATTCCAGATGCAACACATTAACAAAAAGACTCCAGGCTCAGCACTGTAACACAATACACATGGAAATCCTATTTGACCGTACAAATAGAGATTCCAGACACAAAACTGCAATCCGACACATGGAAATTTCTATTTGACCGTTCAAATAGAAATTACAGACTCAACATTGTAACACAAGACACATATATATCCTATTTGACCGTACAAATAGAAATTCCAGCCTCAGCACTGTAACATAAGACACATGGAAATCCTATTTGACCGTACAAATAGAAATTCCAGACACAACACTGCAATCCAACACATGGAAATCCTATTTGACCGTACAAATAGATATTCCAGACTCAACGCTGTTATACTTCACATGGAAATCCTATTTGACCGTACAAATAGAGATTCCAGACACAAAACTGCAATCCGACACATGGAAATTTCTATTTGACCGTACAAATAGAGATTCCAGACACAACACATGGAAATCCTATTTGACTGTACAAATAGAGATTCCAGACACAACACTTTAACATAAGACACATGGAAATCCTATTTGACCGTACAAATAGAGATTCCAGACGCAGCACTGTCATACGACACATTGAAATCCTATTTGACCGTACAAATCGAGATTCCAGACGCAGCACTGGCATACGACACATGGAAATCCTATTGGTCCGTACCAATAGAGATTCCAGACATAGCTAGCACTGTAACATAATACACATGTAAATCCTATTTGACCGTACAAATAGATATTACAGACTCGACACTGTCCATTATCATCATATTTTTATCATTATGGACATCTTGCAAAGCTAGTCAATGAATAATATATATATTAAGAATAAACAATACTAAAATTATGACTCATGAGGTAAAATGTTTGTTCAAGGATATAATCCCGCCAGAACCTGCAGAAATTAAAAAAGAAGATGACCTTGTGTCGAAACAACCAGCAGCACCTGTCATAAAAAACAACATGAACCATGACGAAAACGAAGACCTGCCCAGGCTCTTCCCAAAAATATATTCATCCGTTGTTCGACAACGAAGGTCAAGACCAAGACTGCCTTCGCGCATGTTCAACACAGTTTGCCGATTTGTCGAATATCCTAACGGTGTGTACATTGACAAATACGGAGAACCACAACCGGATGTGAAAGTCAAGGTGCCACAATGTTCTCGCGTGAAGATCCTCAAAAAAAGAGAAAGAGACCTCTTGCCAACAGAAGAACGAGAAGAGCAGTCGGATTTACTATATGACAAAATGATCAAATTCGAAAATGATGAGCGTAAAAACTCGACAAAAAAACGGAAAATTGACGACGATGACTATGACGACGACGAAGATAATGACGAAGATGACGAAGACGAAGACGAATACGACGATGACGACGATGAAGAAGAAGAAGAAGAAGAAGAAGAAGAAGTCGAAGACGATGATGACGACGACATTGTTGATTTTGACACACTCACGGAAGACGACGAAGAAGATGCATCTGAAGAAGAAGAAGAAGAAGAAGACGGTGACTACACAGAACCTCTAATTCTTAAGAAAAAAATTATTCTTCCAATGCCCGCATTATGAATAAATAATCATTTATTTTCATCACACATAATAAAAAATATCATTCAATCACAAGATCGAACGGAAATCGCACATTCAGCTGAAAGTGAACATCATGGATAACGTAAAAATCTTCATCGATTTTTGTCCTGGCTGCATTACATGCCTCCAACGTCTCAAAATGATCTTGATGTTTTTCTCGCAAATAACCCGGTAACATCGCTTCCGAGATGTGGTTCGAGCATCGCAAAAAACAGAGTTCATAGTTACTCAATTTCGTCTTTTGTTCTACATGAGTCAAGAGGCGCAAAATCATCGATTTAACTTCAATTTCCGGAATAATTGCAATTTCTGCATACATCGCGAGAACGAGAAGGCGCATCAGAGAGACAGCCAGCTTATCTTCTCTTTGCTGAATCTCCGAGATTTCGGATAGCTGTTTGAAGAGCCCTTCCACCCATGTTCTTTTGTCACATACTGGGAGATCTTCTGCCGTGTACGGATGACCAAGGACGAGTGACTTCTTGAGTTCCCTAGGTGCAGAAGGCGAGAATTTCTTCAAGGATACACCGAAAAAGGTGCCAAACTTTTTGTCAACAACTTTGTAACTTACAGCAGTATCTTCTACAACGCAAGCAGGCTCCGCCTTAAAATTTTGAACAGCTAATGCCGCTGTCGCGCTGTCAAGCAGATTTTTGAAGCTCTCTGAGCCGTTACCGCAATTCTGCTTTAGACCAGCAATGTGTTCATCCAACGTTCCCTTATTCGCCATTTCAGACATGGCAGCACTCGTGGTCTTGGAATTTTTGCGCTGCTCAAACTTCTGAAAAGACGCTGTGCCTTCAGCGACATGAAGCTGATATTGATGAAGAGCGCTCGCTTTTTTTTGCAGTGCCTTCGAAATTTGTTCTTCATGATTTGCGCCCTCCAGATCGACACGTTGCATTCTGTCAACGAGAAACTCCTGTTCTTGTCCCTCTTTGATATTAATGAAGAAACTGCCCGAAATGACCATATTTTGAAAATATGGATGGAGGGAAGAGTCATCACTAGAAAGGGGGAGGATCTCACCTCTTGTGTTTGGAATCACGTTACCCGAGACCAAATTAATCAAATATTCGTTTTGGCGCACAAGACAATATCCGACGCTACTTTCATGGATCTGCACCACCACGCCTTCTCGATTTCCGACCAAGGCAAACTTGATTTTGACTGCGTCTTGCATATCCTGCGGCGCCGATGTAATCTGAAAATTGGTACGAATGTCGGATTCAACAAGGCCGAAGGGATTGTCGTCTATGGGAGCAGCCGCAACAGTAAGCTTGTATCCATGTGCGTCGATGAGATCTTGAACGATGTACGCGTCTTGCTTTGCATATTGAATATCCAGGAATTTTACCCCTTCATGTGAAATTTCCACGACGTCTTGATCAGCATTCAGAAGACATGTCAACAACGTCCTGTCGTCACCTGACAATTTGTCAAAGCTCTGGTCAACAGCCGGCATCTTGAATTCTGATGCTCTCTCTTGGTACTTTGCCATAATCGCGTTCTCGAGATCAACTTGGTGGCTGAGAAGATTGCGCATATTGGCGACTGCAAGCTGCTCGCTGGTATCTCTTAGAGTTTGCAGCGCCACGACAGACTTCACAACTGCGCCGTGCTCCTTCGCGCTGACATCTATCGGTTTTTTGGCGATATTATAGCTTTCGAACGACATTTTGGGATACGACACTCCGGAAATAACACGATTCTCTTCCAGTTGCTCTGCACGCACAGCCTTCACGATCTTTGCATGCTGAGTAAACAGCGTAGACATGTCCACATTAAACGTCTTGAGAAATTCGGTCGGGTAATATGTAACCACCGCTCGGGTCTGCTTATGCGAGATGGACTCGCCATTGGCCAATGTCTTATGACGCGAGATTTGCAACGACTCTGTAAAAAGCATGATGGATTAATTGATTTTTGATTTATTTTTATTATAGCTCATGAAAATAGACTGCTGCTTCTAGATGGTAAAAGCTCAACATGAACAATTCGTTGTATTTTTTATTCAAATCACTGGTAAGGATTTCCACGCGCGAGATATTCGTGCGTAAGTGAGATCTCCAAAAAGATTGGCGACACAGACATACTGTATCGTGAGAGGCATGAGGCACAAGGTATATCGTGGCAGCGCGGGATACTGTACCATTGGGCACATGTTCGATATACGTAATGTGCGAACGTCAGTACGTCAGCCATCTTCACGCCTTGCAGAAGTGACGTCCTCAAAATAAAATCCTCTGTCGCCTGTTCCAAGGCGGCGGGTCCGCGAATCTCGCATGTGTATTGGGCAGCCAGCGCCAGAAAATCGTTGATCGAACTCTCTAGCTGAAGCATCGACAATTATTAATCTTTTGTTTCTTTTTTCAAATACCTCAACATCCGGTGTATTCGTAACGAGCAATCAAGATGAAATGTCAGTGATCAAAAATCAGAAAGTGTAGATGAAAAAGATACAACATCTGAAAATCTGTTGTTTTTGCGTCGCGGGATAATAAAACAAAAAAAAAGATGTCACTATATTATGAAGAAATACCTGAACAACCAGTCATCACACCAGAAACGCGCCTGGCACTCGCCAAAATTATTCGAACAGAGGATAATATCAAAATCGAAACCGAAGCAGCACTACTAAACAAATCACAGATGACAACGAAAACTGGAAAGCTGTTGGCGACATTATCAAAGTAAACATGTGTCATATTATGTTCTCATGTCTGTGGACAGTACTTCTCTTAATTGATCACATTGCTTCTCCGCCAGCTATCCATATGGGGAAAATGCACCTATTTCGAATCGCTGCAATGTTTCATATATATAATATTTTTGCAGCGATTAAAACTAAAAATTTTCACCACTTTATCGCCGATATCATTCTGATTTATATTATGTACTACTACACAGCTCACCAACACATAGCGTTTAACTTATATTCCCACGGCCTATACCTAATATATAACATTAAAAATATCACTAACTGGTATTCGCCTATGATCACAAATTTTATATTAAGCATAACTACTGCCACTGGAATATTACTAGTACTCGTCAAATTTTATGACGTTATTCTTCTCGAGTATCTCCTTCTTGTAGTACCTTCGATAATTGTTTGGGATTGCATTAGATAATAAACTTATTTTTATCCAATCACAAATATAGCTCCTCACTTTCACTGGTGCTGTAATCTGATTCAGCATCATCATGCTCTACCTCGACCTCATTCTCCTCCACCGCGACCTCCACTGCTTTCGCCTTTTCCTCGACATCCTCCTCCACTGCTTCCGCCTTTTCCTCGACATCCACCTCCTCAGCATCTAGCGCTGCTACTGCCGCTGCCAATGCCTCTGCCAATTCGTCCTCATCCTCTTTGTCCTGTTCCTCGATCACCACTTCTTTTTCATCCTCTAACCCATCCTCTTCGACCTGTTCCTCGATCACCACTTCTTTTTCATCCTCTACCGTATCCACTTTGACATGTTCCTCGATCCCCACTTCTTTTTCATCCTCGTCCTCATCCTCTTTGACCTGTTCATCGATCACCATTTCTTTTTCATCCTCTACCTCATCCTCTTCCAGTTCCTCGATCACCACTTCTTTTTCATCCTCTACCGTATCCACTTTGACATGTTCCTCGATCACCACTTCTTTTTCATCCTCGTCCTCATCCTCTTCGACCTGTTCATCGATCACCATTTCTTTTTCATCCTCTACCTCATCCTCTTCCAGTTCCTCGATCGCCAGTTCTTTTGTATCCTCTACCGTATCCACTTTGACCTGTTCCTCGAACACTGCGTGTGCCTCAGCCTCTTGGACCTGCTTATCCAATTCTATGCACACCTTCTTGGCAGAACCAGCCAAACTTTTGACTTGCTCAAACGCCGACAATTTTCTCTTCTTATCCCCACCAAATACGATAGGCTGTTCCATTTGCCAGTCGCAAATTTGGGCCTCCATGCGAAAAATCGCGCTCTTCAACTCGAGCGCATCCAGCATCATCTACACAAACATAACTCGCATATAAGCAACAACATAAAAACGAGAAAAACAAAAAAAAAATAATACCTTCTTGGTAAGACCGTCTGCATGCACAACCAGATCAAAATATTGACCATTGGTATCCATCAACTTTTCGGGTGTCACTTCTTGCTTCGACTTGTTTCTCTTCTTCTTACTCGATGAAGACGTCTCTTTCACTTTCGGTGTTATCACGCTTTTCAGAGCAGCTGCAGATACAGTAATAGGCGGCGTCGTAAGAAATGCCAGAAGCCGCGAGTCAGCGGCGAGCGATAAAAAGTCCACCTTCTCCTTGGCAAACGAGGTCTTTTTCAAATAATTCTGTCGTAAGCTCATGGCAAAACGGCCGACCGGCATCAAAAATGTGCGATCTTTCTTGACCTTGCCGCCACGCGAAACACATTGTCTTTTATGTTCAAAGACGACGGACTTCGATAATGGCTTGATTTCACCGTTGTCAAAATGTTCGGCATAAACACGAAGACAAAACAAAGCATAGTCAGCACAAAGAATAGGTTCAAAAGAAAGTTGATCTTTGTTTTCGATGGAAAGCTTTTCGTTTTCGAACTTGCGTAAGTTGAGTTTAAAATCTCGAATATTGGCTTTCAGAGACGTCACGCGTATCTTTCTCTTGGCTGCTTCCTTTCCCAAGTCGACATATTTCTTGTGATCTTCAGGCGACAACAATTCAAGAGCTCTGGCATGTGCCTCGTCCTTTTTCGCTTTCTGCTCCTTGCGTGATGCAGCCATTCTGAAAATATATTTAATCAATTCTGTTGATGATATTATGGTCTCTAATTATATATTTTATTATGGTAGATTTAATAATGCAAACTAAGAGATATCTGCAAAAAAAAAATGCAAAATATTCTACTACTCCAGACAGCTCCGAAAATGAAAAATCTTAGATGAGCTCTGACAGCCAGCTCCGAAAAATGAAAAATTCTGAGATGAGCTCTGTCAATCAGCTCCGAAAAAATGACAAATTCTCAGATGAGCTCTGGTAGCCAGCTCCGAAAAATGAAAAATTCTGAGATGAGCTCTGTCAACCAGCTCCGAAAAAATCAAAAATTCTCAGATGAGCTCTGTCAGCCAGATCCGAAAAATGAAAAATTCTGAGATGAGCTCTCTGTCAGGCAGCTCCGAAAAATGAAAAATTCTTAGATGAGCTCTGGCGAACAGCTCCGAGAAAATGAAAAAATTCTTAGATGAGCTCTGGCGAACAGCTCCGAGAAAATGAAAAATTCTGAGATGAGCTCTGTCAACCAGCTCCGAAAAAATGAAAAATTCTTAGATGAGCACTGTCAGGCAGCTCCGAAAAAATGAAAAATTCTTAGATGAGCTCTGGGGAACAGCTCCGAGAAAATGAAAAATTCTTAGATGAGCTCTGGCGAACAGCTCCGAAAAAATGAAAAATTCTGAGATGAGCTCTGTCAACCAGCTCCGAAAAAATGAAAAATTCTTAGATGAGCACTGTCAGGCAGCACCAAAAAAAAAATAAAAATTCTTAAATGAGCTCTGTCTGGCAACTCCGAAAAAATGAAAATTCTTAGATTAACTCTGTCAGCCAGCTTCGAAAACAATAAAAAAATCGTAGATAATATATGTCAGGCCGTAGAACTTATAATAACTCTAAGGAGGGATTTATTGCATGCACAGCGCCTTATAATTTAGAATGACTCTAAAAAAAGTAGGATATGGTATACTGGTTCATCCATAAACTATAGTTACAAAAAAATCGGCATTGTGCCTTAGAACGGAGTTGGCAAAATTCACCACATACAACTATAATACAAGACTAAGTCTTACATAAATATATGCTAGAAGACTCGTGACATTGCGCGTAAGTCTAAGGAAACGCTGACATTACCAAGATATAGCTACCCATAGACTGATTACAAACTTACATCTTGACATACAACTATAATACAAGACTAAGTCTTACATAAATATATGCTAGAAGACTCGTGACATTGCGCGTAAGTCTAAGGAAACGCTGACATTACCAAGATATAGCTACCCATAGACTGATTACAAACTTACACCTTGATATACGCTTTTTGGCCCGTATATTATAATTCACTGAGTAAGGTACTATCATACCACGTTATATTTTGAATTTTAACAGCGACGTACACCATATTGTCGTTTGACCTGAACCATAGTGTTATCATAAACAGTTTAGCCATAGATTCGAGCTAATTATGGACCAATTATATTGTCACACGGAAATCCTATTTGACCGTACAAATAGTGATTCCATACTCAATACTAGAACACAAGACACGGAAATCCTATTTGACCGTACAAATAGAAATTCCAGACTTAACACCTGTAATACGACACACGGAAATCCTATTTGACCGTACAAATAGAAATTCCAGACTTAACACCTGTAATACGACACACGGAAATCCTATTTGACCGTACAAATATAGATTCCAGACTCAACACTGTGATGCGTCACAGACTCAACAAGCAGAAACAACGGAATTTCGGCTGGCGCACGGACTTGTCAGTGCTATCTACGGACGCTATGATCCGTAGATAGGACTGTAATATCAGACCTGCGAGGTTGTCGTTTGACCTGCACCATAGAGATCATTATAAATGCTTCATCCATAGATTCAAGCTAACTATGGATCGATGTCAAATCTAAGGTGAACTAATAGTATTCAATTTTTTGGACATTACAGAGATACATAGAAATCCTATTTGTCCGTACAAATAGAGATTCCAGACTCAACACTGTGATGCGTCACACGGAAATCCTATTTGACCGTACAAATAGAGATTACAGACTCAACACTATAATACGACACACGGAAATCCTATTTGACCGTACAAATAGAGAATCCATACTCAATACTGTAACACAAGACAAGGAAATCCTACTTGACCGTACAAATAGAAATTCCAGACTTAACACCTGTAATACGACACACGGAAATCCTATTTGACCGTACAAATATAGATTCCAGACTCAACATTGTGATGCGTCACATAGAAATCCGCCTCTGGCTGACCGTACAAATATAGATTCCAGACTCAACATTGTGATGCGTCACATAGAAATCCGCCTCTGGCTGACCGTACAAATAGATATTCCAGACTCAGATCTGTAACACGGCGCATAGAAATCCGCCTCTGGCTTGATTTTATCAGCGCAAAAACACCTTGTAAAATGCCTAAGGAAACCGACGGTGAACAGGAGGTCGTCGTCGAAGATGTTGTTGAGGACGAAGATGATGAAGACGTGGCAGCAGATGCATGTCATGTGGATATTACGATCATGCGTGAAGAGCTGCAGAATGTCTGGAAGATGGTCACCACGGAAATTAAGAACAATAAGAATGGAGGTGATCGAGCATCGCTGCCGTCAACCATCGCACCACCAGCGCCCCAACAGCCAACGAGTTTGACAATGCTTGAAAAACTCAGGCAGGTTGACGAAGTGCTTATATTGCGTGCCAAAACTGCCAAACCGGGTGAAATTGTGACAATCAAGCAGTCTGAGGAGAATATAGTGTTTGAGGGTACTAAACAAAAAATGAGTATATTCCTCAATGATGTGAAGAGTCGTAAGGCACCGGCAAGGTTAAAACTGAGAACTCTTTTCCTTGCATCTGACTCGGGATTCAGTCAAGTCTTTAAGACGCTACTCAGCACGAATATGAACAAAGACAACTCGCAAGAGTGTGTGGAGTGGTTGAGAACATTCAAGCGCGCACCTAAATATCAGAATCTGTCTAGGAAATCCCCAGAGGAAAAGTTACGATGTCAACATGAAGATATTGCCTTCAATTACCTGAGAGATAATTACTTCAAGCCTAAGAATCCGTACAAACCGACGCTCTGTGATAAGTTCAGAGTCTTCCCATTTATCGTGGACAAATTCAACACGCTGAAAGGTACTGATATCACATTCATTGCAGCAAACTCGTCTTCGTCTTCGTCTTCATCTTCAATCTAAATAAAATTACTTTATTCTTTATTCAACAGAGATTCCAGACTCCACGCTGTAATATGACGCACAGAAATCCTCCTCTGGCTGACCGGAGATTCCAGACTGAACACTGTAATACGACACATAGAAATCCTATTTGACCGTACAAATAGAGATTCCAGACTCAACATTGTAATACAAGACACGGAAATCCTATTTGACCGGAGATTCCAGACTCAATACTGTAATACGACACATAGAAATCCGCCTCTGGCCGACCGGAGATTCCAGACTCAACACTGTGATACAAGACACGGAAATCCTATTTGACCGTACAAATAAAGATTCCAGACTCAACATTGTAATACAAGACACGGAAATCCTATTTGACCGTACAAATAGAGATTCCAGACTCAGTATTGTAATATGAGACATAGAAATCCTATTTGACCGTACAAATAGAAATTCCAGATTCATCATTGTAACATGACACATAGAAATCCTATTTGACCGTACAAATAGAAATTCCAGATTCATCATTGTAACATGACACATAGAAATCCTATTTGACCGTACAAATAGAAATTCCAGACTCAACAGAGACACATAGAAATCCTATTTGACCGTACAAAAAGAAATTCCAGACTCAACAGAGACTCATGGAAATCCTATTTGACCGTACAAATAGAGAATCCAGATCCAACACTATAATACGACACACCGAAATCCTATTTGACCGTACAAATAGAAGTTCATTCAAAAATAATATTTTACAAATAAAACAATATACAAGCAACCAGCCATAATGTATATATATGTATATGTACCAGTGGCTTAGTATTAAAATACTATATTTATTTGGTGGTATATTGTGCAATTGCAAGGTGGTCAAAATATTAATATGTATATATATATATATATATTAATTATTAATAAGAATTTCATTCTTTAAAATAAAAAATAATTTGATATTAATTTTATTATGTAAACAAAGGACTGTACTTATTCCAAGGTATTATGTTCATTTATTTTTGATTTTTATATTTTTTTTCAATTTCATACATATATTTTTTAATATTTTACATTTTATATTGTACTTTACCACCCAGCACTATGTATATATGAATTACTAATATTTTGATGATTATTTACACTAGTGACTGTGACGTAACTGTCATAAAACATGTATTTTTTTATTATTTTAGATTTGTAAATACGTAAACTACATGAAATTCATTCAGAACTAATATTTTTACAAATAAAACAATATACAAGCAACCAGCCATAATGTATATATGTGTATATGCACCAGTGGCTTAGTATTAAAAATACTCTATTTATTTGGTGGTCTATTGTGCAGTTACAAGGTGGTCAAAATATTAATATATATATATATATATATATATATATATATTAATTATTAATAAGAATTTCTTTAAAATAAAAAATAATTTGATATTAATTTTATTATGTAAACAAAGGACTGTACTTATTCCAAGGTATTATGTTCATTTATTTTTGATTTTTATAT